>Ga0310821_100212_pt1 | contig 42498 bp, 38 predicted proteins | sample P4_ome_FD_201300 | JGI IMG/M metagenome (GOLD analysis project Ga0310821, IMG submission 201300) | Sorghum-adapted microbial communities from Joint BioEnergy Institute, Emeryville, California, United States - P4_Day56_Rep1 | ecosystem: Engineered > Bioreactor > SSF (Solid state fermentation) >...
CACGTCTACGAGATGCGGATGCTCATCGAGCCGTGGGCGGCCGCCCAGGTGGCCGCGGCCGGCACGTTCGACGCCCTCGAGGCGCGCCGGGCCCTCGACGAGGCGGCCCGGTTCGTCGAGGCCGACGACCACGCGGGGCTGAGCCTGGCCAACCGCCGGTTCCACCGCTGCATCTACTCCACGTGCGCCAACGAGCTGGTCGTCCGGTCGCTCGACGACCTGCAGGACCTCACCGCGCTCGGCACCGTGAGCCTGCTGTGGGAGCGGTGGCCGACCTGGCGCGCCGAGTTCGACGAGCACCACGAGATCCTCGCCGCGGTGCAGGAGCGCCGCGCCGCCGACGTGGAGGAGCTGGTGCGGGGTCACATCCAGCGCTCCATCACGAGGTTGCGCGACCAGCAGGCCCGCGCGGCGGCGGGCTGACCGGCGGCTACCGGCCGCGGGCGCGGTACTCGGCGAGCGTCGCCTCGTCCGGCGGGTAGGTGCCGCGCAGCGGGGCGCCGCTCTCGATCTTCTCCAGCACGAATTCCTCGAGCCGCTCCTGCTCCACGGCCGCGGCGGCCACCTCGGCCGCGAGGTGGCGGGGGATGCAGACGACGCCGTCCCGGTCGCCGACCATGATGTCGCCCGGGTAGACCGGCACCTCCGCGCACCCGATCGGCACGTTGATGTCCACCGCGTGGTGCTGGGCGAGGTTCGTGGTGGCCGCGGCGCCCGCCGCGAACGACGGCAGCGGCAGCTCGGCGAACCCCTCGCTGTCACGCACCGACCCGTCGGTGACGAACCCCGCCACGCCGCGGCGCAGCAGACGGGTGGCGAGGATGTGGCCGAGCGACGCGGCGCGCGTCTGGCCCCTGGCGTCGACGACGAGCACCGACCCGGGCGGCGCCGTCTCCACGGCCTTGCGCTGCGGGTGGTCGTAGTCCTGGAAGACCGAGAGCTGGTCCAGGTCCTCGCGGGACGGGATGCAGCGCAGGGTGAACGCCTCGCCCACCATCCGCGTCTGCGCCGGGTTCAGCGGCCGCAGGCCGTGCAGGAACGTGTTGCGCAGCCCGCGCGCCATCAGCTGGGTGGTCACCGTCGCGGTGCTGACGGTGCGCAGCGCCGCGAGCGTCCCCGCGTCCACGGTGTCGGTCGTCATGGCCCTCCTCATCGGGCGACCTGGATGGTATATCAGTACACCAAGCGGCCGGTTCACTCGACGACGAGGAGAACACCATGACCGAGCGGCCGGGAGCGGTTGCCCCTCCGGCGGAGAACTTCCTGGCCTACCTCAAGGCGTTCGGGCCCGGGATCGTGGTGGCGCTGAGCTGGGTCGGCACCGGCGATCTGATCGACAACTCGGTCGCGGGCGGCAACTACGGCTACGCCCTGCTGTGGGTGATGCCGCTGTCGCTGGTGTTCCGCTTCGTGTTCGTCAACGCGCTCGGCAAGTACCCGCTCTACAACGTGCAGCAGGACCCGAGCATCGTGCGCGGCATCGCCCGGACCCACCCCGCCCTGGGCTGGCTGATGCTCGTGTCGTTCGTGCTCTACACGCACATCCTGCTCGCGTTCACCCTGAGCGGGGTCGGCGTGTCGCTGGAGGGGCTGTTCGGCGGGTTGCCCGCGTTCTGGTGGTCGGTGATCGGGGCGGTGTCGGTCTTCGCCGTCACGCTGAAGGGCGCCTACCGGCTGATCGAGCGCACCTTCAAGGTCGTGCTGGCGGTGATGACGCTGACGTTCGTGGTCGGCATCGCGCTCGTTGGCATCAGCTGGGGCGAGCTGGTCGAGGGCTTCGCGTTCGAGCTGCCGCCGCAGCAGGGCCTCTTCGACTCCGGGCTCGTCGCCTCGAGCCTGGTGCTCGCCACGCTCGGCTCGATGGCCAACCTCTTCTACCCCGAGTTCCTGCGCGAGAAGGGCTGGATCACGCCGGCCCACCGCCGCGTCCAGCAGTACGACCTGCTGTTCGGCACGGTCGTCGTGCTGTTCCTCGGGGTCGCGGTGTGGGCGATGGGGGCCGAGGTGCTCCACGGCGGGCAGGGCGTGAGCGAGGCCGCCGACATCGCGGGCGCGCTCGGCGCCGCGGTCGGGCCCGTCGGTCCGTACATCTTCTACCTCGGCCTGCTCGGGGCCGCGTGGACGACGGTGGCGGGCTCGCTGTTCGCGCTGTCGAAGATGGTGGTCGAGGCGCTGCACGTGGTCCGCCCCGGCCGGGCGGAGCGGTACGGGGGCAGCCGCACCGCCGACCCGACCTACCGCTGGATGATCGTGTGGGGCCTGCTCGCCGTGGTCTGGTCGCTGCCGCAGGCGCCCGGCTTCGTCGTGCTCGTGGTGGTCTCCCACGTGCTGACCTCGCCGTTCCTGCTGCTGATCGTGATCGCGCTGATCGTGATGCTCAACCGGCGCGACATCATGGGCGGCCACACCAACAGCTGGAGGGAGAACGTGGGGCTCGGGCTCGTCGCCGCGTTCGTCGCGGTCGCGGCCGTGCAGGGGATCGGCGAGGCTGTGGGCGAGCTGTTCGCGTGACCGGAGGGAAGGGCGTGACGACCGTCGCCGCAGCCGTGGCCGACCTGCTCGCCGATGCGGGCGCTCAGCGCTGCTACACCGTGCCCGGGGAGTCGTTCCTCGGCCTGATCGACGAGGTGGACCGGCACCCGGGCCTCCAATTGGTGTCGGTTCGACACGAATCCGGGGCGGCGTTCATGGCCGACGCCGACGCACGCCTGACCGGCGTGCCGGCGGTCGCCATGGCGAGCCGGGGTCCCGGCTCGTCCAACCTGGCGATCGGCGTGCACACCGCGTACCAGGACTCCACGCCGATGGTCGTGCTGCTCGGCCAGGTCGACTCGCAGCTGCGCGGCCGCGAGGCGTTCCAGGAGGTGGACCTCGCCGCGTTCTACCGGCCGGTCACCAAGTGGGCGGTGGAGGCCGAGCGCGCCGAGGACGTCCCCCGGCTGGTGGCCGAGGGCTGGCGGATCGCGACGTCCGGCCGTCCGGGCCCGGTGGCGATCGCGATCCCGAGCGATTTCGTGACGGCCGAGGCCCCGTTGCGGGACGGGCGTCTTCCCGCAGCGGGGTCGCAGGGAGGTGGCCATCCCGCAACGGCGGTCGAGGAGCTCGCCGCCCGCCTGCTGGCCGCACAGCGGCCGGTCGCCGTCGCCGGGGAGGGCGCCCGCCCCGCCCGCGAGCTGCTCGTCGGGGTGGCCGAACGCTTCGGCATCGGCGTCTGCACCGCGTTCCGCCGCCAGGACGCCTTCCCGGTCGACCACCCGAACTTCCTCGGCCACCTCGGGCTCGCCACCCCGGACGCCACCGTGGACGCCGTGGCGGGCGCCGACCTGCTGCTCGTCGTCGGCACCCGCCTCGACGAGGTCACCACTCAGCGCTACCGGCTCCCCGCGGCCGGCACCGAGGTCGTCCCGATCGGCCGGTACGGCCCCGGCGGGATCGACGCCGACCCGGCCGACGTGCTGGCCGCGCTCGCGCGCCGCGACGGGCCGGCGCGGCCGCTCGACTGGGCGGAGGTGCACGCGGCGGTCGACGCCTGGTCGGCCCACCCGGCGGTGGAGGCCGAGGCGGGCGTGCACCCGGCCGCGGTGATCGCCGCCCTGCACCGGCAGCTGCCTGCGGACGGGATCGTCACCAACGACGCGGGCAACTTCGCCGCGTTCCTGCACCGCTACTGGCGCTTCCCGCCGACCACCACCCAGCTCGCGCCCGCGAACGGCGCCATGGGCTACGCGGTGCCCGCGGCGGTGGCGGCCGCCGTGGCCGCGCCCGGGCGCACCGCGGTGGCCGTGGTCGGCGACGGCGGCGTCCTGATGACCGGGCAGGAGATCGAGACGGCGGTGCGGCTCGGCGCGCCGGTGGTCGTCCTCGTGCTGCAGAACGGGATGTACGGCACGATCGCCATGCACCAGGCCCGCGACCTCGGTCGGACCTCGGGGGTGGACATCGGCCCGGTCGACCTCGTGCGGTGGGCCGAGGGCCTGGGCGCCGCCGCCTACGGGGTGAGCGAGCCGGGCGAGTTGGACGAGGCGCTGCGCCGGGCCGTGACCGGCAGGCGCCCCGCGGTGGTGGCGGTCCGCACCGACCCGGATGTCATCTCGCCGACGGCCACGCTCGGCGGCCTGCTCGAGCGGGTGCCGGCATGAGGCCGGAGGACCTGCGCAGCCACCGCTGGTTCGGCGTCGACGACCTGCGCTCGTTCGGGCACCGGTCCCGGGCCCAGCAGATGGGCTACGACGCCGAGGAGTACACCGGGCGGCCGGTGATCGGCATCCTCAACACCTGGAGCGAGCTCAACCCCTGCCACCGGCACTTCCGCGACCGCGCCGAGGAGGTCAAGCGCGGCGTGTGGCAGGCGGGCGGGTTCCCGGTGGAGCTGCCCGCGATGTCGCTGTCGGAGCCGTTCCAGAAGCCGACCACGATGCTCTACCGCAACATGCTCGCGATGGAGGTCGAGGAGCTGCTGCGCTCCCACCCCGTCGACGGCGCCGTGCTCATGGGTGGCTGCGACAAGACCACACCCGGCCTCGTCATGGGCGCGACGAGCATGGGGCTGCCGTTCGTGTTCCTCCCGGCCGGGCCGATGCTGCCCGGCCGCTGGGGCACGGAGGTGCTCGGCAGCGGCTCGGACACGTGGAAGTACTGGGACCGCAGGCGCGCCGGGACGATCACCGACGAGGAGTGGCGCGCCATCGAGGGCGGCATCGCCCGCTCCCCCGGCCACTGCATGACGATGGGCACCGCCAGCACGATGACGGCCGCCGCCGAGGCGCTGGGGCTGACGCTGCCCGGCGCGTCGTCGGTGCCCGCGGCGTTCTCCGGCCACGCCCGGATGGCGGTGGCGGCCGGGCGCCGGATCGTGCAGATGGTGTGGGAGGACCTGCGCCCCGATGTGGTCCTCACCCGGGCCGCCTTCCTCAACGCCGTCACGGTGGTGATGGCGCTGGGCGGGTCGACGAACGCGGTCATCCACCTCGTCGCGATGGCAGGGCGCGCGGGCGTGCCCCTGTCGCTCGACGACTTCGAGGCCGTGTCCCGGCGGACCCCGGTGCTCGCGAACATCCGCCCCTCCGGGGCGTACCTGATGGCCGACTTCCACGACGCGGGCGGCCTGCGCGCGCTGATGGCCGAGCTGGGCGACCTGCTCGACCTCGACGCCCGCACCGTGGCCGGCACGACCGTGGGCGAGAACGTCGCCGGCGCCGTGGTGCACGACCCGGACGTGATCCGCGCCCGGGACCGCGCGCTCGCCCCCGAAGGTGCGCTCGCCGTGCTGCGCGGCAGCCTCGCGCCCGACGGGTGCGTGCTCAAGACGTCGGCGGCGAGCCCGCACCTGATGCAGCACACCGGCCGCGCCGTGGTGTTCGACGACTACGACGACCTCGCCGCCCGCATCGACTCCGACGACCTCGACGTCGACGCCGACTCGGTGCTGGTGCTGCGGGGCGCGGGCCCGATCGGCGGCCCCGGCATGCCCGAGTGGGGCCAGCTGCCGATCCCGAGGAAGCTGCTGCGCGCCGGGGTGACCGACATGGTCCGCATCTCCGACGCGCGCATGAGCGGCACGAGCTACGGCACGTGCGTGCTGCACGTCGCCCCCGAGTCGGCGGCGGGCGGGCCGCTCGCGCTCGTCCGCGACGGCGACCTCGTGCGCCTCGACGTGCCCGGTCGCCGGCTCGACCTGCTCGTCCCCGACGACGAGCTCACCGCCCGTCGACGGGCGTGGCAACCGCCGGCCCCGGCGCCGGAACGCGGCTACGGAGCGCTGTTCGCCCGGCACGTCACCCAGGCCGACCAGGGCTGCGATTTCGATTTCCTGGGCGGGTCGGGCGCACCCGAGCCGGTGCTCCACTGATCATCGGGCGCGTGGGCGGGTGGGCTCCGGTGCCGACCGGCGAGTCGCAGGCGCGGGTGTGGGGCACCGGGGAGCTCGTGGCGAAGCGGGCGGGGCCGGACGACGTCGCCGAGTTGCCCGCCGAGCGCCTGCGGATCGAGTGGCTGTCCGGCGCCGGTGTCCCCGGCCCGTCCGTCGTGGACCGGGCGGCGACCGACGACGGGGCGCGGCGTGGTGAACCCGACACTTCCTCGCCGAGGAGCAGCGGGGCAGGCCCCCCGAGCCGCTTCTCGAGCTGCACGCCCAGCTGGACGAGCGGTCGAGTACGGGCTGTGCCGCTGGGTCCGTTCCCCCTGGTGGAGACGAGGGGAATCGAACCCCTAACCCCCGCCTTGCAAATGTGGAGCGGCGTATTGGAAGTGAGGACGCCGCAGCTCAGCTGTGGTTCTACCTTGCCGACGCTGACCGTCGTTCGCCGCGGCACGTGGCACGTGTGTGGCACGGTGGCTGCGCCCGTGCAGGACGAGCCACCGCCCGCCACGACGCACTCAACCGTATGTTCGCACAGCGAGGTAGAGGCCCACGAGCACGATGAGCGCGACCATGAGCCGAACGAACGGCGCCCAGCGATCATCGAATAGGGCTCGCCACAAGGCCGCAAGTAGTTGCGACACCCATCCGTTCGGAAACCTAGGGTCGTGCGGAGGCACGTCAGGCGTCATACTCGCCATGTCGGGGACGCCCTTTCTCGGACTTAGCCGTCTGAGTCGGACTCGCGACACGGCGCGCCACTCCGCCATGAGTGGTCCGCACGGGGGCTCCGGTCGGATTTCGAACTTGGAACCGGGTTGGAGCCCCCGCTCGCGTTTCCGGTTAGAACGGTAAGCCCTAGTGCCGACGACTGTCATCCCGCCCTAGACGCCCAGAAACGCCGCTCAGGTCCGGACGCAGAGTCCCTTACCACATGTACCGGGATGCGCGCATCCACAGCGCAAAGCGCGAGGTCAGGGCCATATTTGTGATCAACACTGCCTGGTGATCCGTGCCCTGATTCTAGCGATCCACATGTGGATAACCGCCGGATCACGGGCCACGTGAGAACCATCCACAGAATTGTCCCCAGATGTGGGGGAGCCGTTACTCCAAACGAGGTGCTACCGCCGAGACACCACGCATGTTTAGGACGTTGCCGGATCAGCGTGCGGGATGCCGCACCTCGCAACCACCCACCGCTCCCCCGCGTTCGCTCGCTCCCCGGCATCCCGGAGACCTGCCCGTCCGGCGAGGACATGCTTTGTTCTTGTCGGAGTGACCTGACTTGGCTCACGATCGCTGATCTTGGGTAGGGTGCTGGCTGTTGAGCTGCGGTTTCGTCGTGTGAACGGCGAAGATCTGCGCACTAAGCGGCCGGTTCTAGGGGTCTGCCCATCGCTTCCCGGTTACGGCTTCAGCGACAAGTCGGCCGCGCCGGGGTGGGGGATCGAGCGGATATCCGACGCGCGTGGTGCGAGCTGATGGCCAGCTCGGCTACCGGCGGTTCGGCGCCCAGGGCAGCGACTGGGGCACCAGCATCGCCACGATGCATCGGTCAACGGCAACCCGATCGGGTCGCCGGCATCCATCTCATGCCGCCGCTCGCACCGCTCGATCCGGCCACGTTGGACGACCTCACCGGTGCCGAGCGGGCGGCGCTCGCGACACTGCGGGAGGCGGACGAATGGGGCCCCGGATACTCGGCGCAGCAGTCGACCCGGCCGCAGACGGTCGGCTACGGGCTGGTCGACTCGCCGGCCGCCCTCTGCGCCTGAATCGTCGAGAAGTTCTGGTCGTGGACCGACTCCGGTGGCGACCTGCATCGGGTTATTACCCGGGATGAGCTGCTCGACAACCTGATGCTCTACTGGCTGCCCGGCACCGGTGCCTCATCCGCCCGGCTGTACTGGGAAAGCCTCCGGCAGGTCAACGAATGGATCTCCGGGTCGGCCGGCGCGCCGGTGACCGTACCCACCGGCTGTTCGGTCTTCCCCAAGGAGCTGCAGCGCCCGTCTCGGCGGTGGGCGGAGCGCCGGTTCCCGAACATCCGGTACTGGAACGAGCCCGGCAAGGGCGGCCTTTTCGCGGCGTTCGAGCAGCCGGCGTTGTTCGTCGACGAGGTCCGGCCATTCTTCCGGCTGGTCCGCTGATGGTCACCCGTACTCGGTAAGCGGCTGGCTAAAGATCAACAAGTGCCCATCGGGTGTCCGTACGTTGAAGTCGCGCATCCCGTAGGGCCGGTCAGCCAGTGGCTCGACGATGTCGGCGCCGCGGGCGCGCAGCTCGTCGTGGCAGGAATCGACGTCGTCGACGACAACCGTCACCCTGGCCGGGCCGACGCTGCTTTCGGCGTACAGGTGGAACTCGGCGGTGTCGCGGATCACGGCCGCGTAGCTAGGTGGGGTCTCCCAGGTGAAGATGGTGTCGAATCCGAGCACGTCCGTGAAGTACGAACGCGCTGCCTGCACATCTCGGCACGGCAGCACGGGAACCGCCACCCGCATGACCATTCCGTCACCTTACTCCCCGGCATCCCGAAGACCTGCCCGTCCGGCGAGGACATGCTCTTGTTCTTGTCGGAGTGAACGGCGCACTGCTCTTCGCGGTGCCGCGGCCGGGTCCGCCGCACCAGCCGGGCGCGCGGCGACGGGGACCGGCCGGAGGCCGCACGCCCCGTCGCCGCATGGCGCCCGGCATCAGACACAGTCCCGGCCGCGGCGCCGCAGGCGCCGCTTTGAACAAGGAAGGAAAGTCTGAACACAGCCAGGGGAACCCGGCACCAGGGGCCCGATGGGCTATCGAGCAGCCGCCACCGGTGGCCACGGTGGGCGCTGTGCGAGGAGGGCGGGGAACTCGGTCTGGAGGACGCAGAACTCGTTGTCCCATGGGTCGCGCATGATCCAGAAGTCATGCCCGCGCTCCTGCTGGTGGTTCCACCGCGTGGCGCCGAGCGCTTCGAGCCTGCGGACCTCGGTCTCCACGTCGTCGGTTTCCAGGTCGAGGTGCATCCGCTCCTTGCCCACCTTGGGGTCTGCGGTGAGCTGTAGTAACACGCGGATCGGCGCGTCGGGCAGGCGCAGTCGGCGGTAGACCCGGCTGCTCGCTGGGTGCAGCGGTTCCTCGGTGGCACCGAGGGCTGCGGACCAGAACTCGGTGCCACGTTCGAGGTCCTCCACGTCGATCACGAAGTGGGCCACGCGGCTGCGATGGGAGGTCACGCGTCCTCTGCGTCGGCAGTCGACTGGCCGGTCTCGGCGACGATCCAGTCGAGGTACTCGTGGTTGCCGTCGTAGATCGGGCGGGCGCTGATGCCGGGTACCTGGTAGGGGTGCCGCTCCTTGGCGTACTGGACGATCTCGGGGACGAGCGCGCGTCGCGTGTGCAGAGACGCGCGCCCCTCGGTGCGCTCGTGGACCTCGCCCTGCCATCGGTAGATCGAGTGGACCGGGGCGAAGTTGTGGACGCTCGAACAGAGGTGCCGATCAACGAGCTCCCGCGTGAAGCTGCGCAGCCACGCGGGCTCCGGGGCAGTGATCACCACCTCGCACAGCTCGGTCATGGCACAGCCGTCCCTCGCTCGGCGCTCCTACACCGACGACGAAGACGACTGGGACGACGACGAGGAGGTGTCGTGATGTGCCGGATCACCGTCAACTGCCACTGCCACCACCACAACCACCGCAGCAACCACCGCGCCGGCGGGTCCAGCTGGATCGGCGTGGCCGCGCTCGTGGCGCTCGCCTTCATCGCCGCACCCGTGATCGTCGCTGCGCTGAAGGCGGCGGTCGACCTGCTCACCGCGCTCGTGATCGGCCTCGTCGCCGCGGCCGGCGTCATCGTGGTCGGCTGGATCGTCAAGAACATCGCGGTGGCCGCGATCGAGGCCCGGGCGGATCCCCGCCACATCCAGCACGTGACGCTGAGGCACGTATGTGGCACGGCCCTCGGCGAGACGATCTTGCTGGGGCCCGTTCCTGCTGGTGGAGACGAGGGGAATCGAACCCCTAACCCCCGCCTTGCAAAGGCGGTGCTCTGCCAATTGAGCTACGTCCCCTGGCTGAGCGGGGACGTTACCCGCTCAGCAGCGGGCGGTATCGCCCGGGCTCAGTTGTTGGTGGCCTCGTGCCAGAGGTCGTTCTCGCGGGAGGCACGGACCTTGGAGAAGATGAAAGCGCCCGCGGCCAGCGCGACAGCGACGGCGATGAGCTTCTTCACGAGGATCACGTCCTAACTCGTCCCGAAGGAGTGGGAGTGGAGCTCAAGGAGAGTGGGCCCAGCTGGACTTGAACCAGCGACCTCGTCGTTATCAGCGACGCGCTCTAACCGTCTGAGCTATGGGCCCTTGCGACGGGGACGAGGTTACCGCAGCGCCCCCGGCCGCCTTCAACCGGGTCAGTCCCTCTCGGAGAGGGTGACCTCGATGCCTCCGACCAGGTCGGCGGACACGTTGTAGACGAACGCGCCCACCGTCACGGCCACGGCGAAGAGCAGGCTGTTGACCGCTCCGATCACCGCGGCGAAGCCGAACACCCGGCCCGCGCTGATGAGCGGGCTCCCGGTGGGGGTGTCCCCGGACACCAGGTCGGCGTAGGTGCCGTTGAGCCGGTCCCACACGCCCATGCCGTCGAGCGCCCCGTACAGGACGCCGACGGCCACCAGCCAGATGAAGAACAGCACCACGGCCAGGACGAGGCCGAGCTTCAGCGCCGACCACGGGTCGATCCGCTTGAGCTGGAGCACGGCCTGCCGGGGCGGCCGGTTGCGCACCGTCCGCACACCGGACCAGCCGGCCGACTCGGGCGCCGTGCCGGCCTCCGTGCTCTGCTCCTCCTGGCGCGCGGGCGGCTCGAGGAACGCCGTCGGCCCGTCGTCGAGCAGTGCCGCGTTCCGCGGCTGGGTCTCGGGCTCGGTCACCGGCTCCGCGGTGCCACCGCCCGCCGACATCCGGTGCCACGGCGGCGGTGCCGCCGCCTCGGGCCCCGGCCCGGGCATCGGGCCGGGCGCGGGCTCCGGCTCGGGCACCCGCGGCGTCGGCGACGGGCGTGGCGCGGAGGCGGTCTCCGCGGCAGCCTCCGCCTGCCCGCTCTGCCCCTCCGCGGGCTGCGGAACCTGGATGTGCGCGGTGGGCGCGTCCACCCCCGTGGGGTCGGGGTCCTGCTGCGCGGTGCCCTCGGTCTCGGTGGCCGCCGACCCGTTCGTCCCGGAGGTGTCACCGGGCTGGGCGGGGGCCTCCGCCCCGCCCTGCTGGCCGTTCGCCTGCTGCGGGATCGCAGCCTGCTCTCCGGTGGCCACGCGGCCGCGGCCGTCGGACTCGTCCGGTGTGCTCGTCGTGTCGTTCACGAGGTGAACGTCTCCTCGGGGCCTTGTGGGTAGGGCGGCTCGCGAGCTCAGCCGGCCGACTGGTCGTCCGCGTCGTCCTCGACGTTGCGGGCCACCGCGAGCAGCGTGGCACCCTCACCGAGGTTCATCAGACGGACCCCCTTCGTCTGCCGGCCTGCCTTGCGGACCTCCCGAGCGGTCGTGCGGATCACCCCGCCGGTGGAGGTGATCGCGTAGAGCTCGTCGTCGATCCCGACGATGAGCGCGCCGACCAGGGTGCCACGACGGCGGTCGTATTGGATGGTCAGAACACCCTTGCCGCCCCGACCCTGCACCGGATAGTCCTCGATCGGGGTGCGTTTGGCGTACCCGCCCGCCGTCGCGACGAGGACGTAGGTGTTGGGTCGCACCACGTCGAGCGACAGCAGCCGATCGCCGTCGTTGAAGCGCATCCCCAGCACGCCGGACGTGGCCCGGCCCATCGGGCGCAGCGCCGCGTCGCTCGCGTTGAAGCGGATGGATTGCCCCTCGGCGGACACCAGCAGCAGGTCGTCCTCCGCCGAGCAGAGCACCGCCCCGACCAGCTCGTCGTCCTCGCGCAGGTTGATGCCGATCAGGCCGCCGGTGCGGTTGGAGTCGAAGTCCGTGAGCCGGGACTTCTTCACCAGACCGCTTCTCGTCGCGAGGACGAGGTACGGCGCGGCCTGGTAGTCCTTGATCTGCATGACCTGCGCGATGTGCTCGTCCGGCTGGAGGGCGAGCAGGTTCGCCAGGTGCTGGCCGCGAGCGCTGCGGTTGGCCTCGGGCAGCTCGTAGGCCTTGAGCCGGTACACGCGGCCCTTGTTCGTGAAGAACAGGATCCAGTCGTGCGTGGAGCACACGAAGAAGTGGGCGACGATGTCGTCCTGCTTCAGCTGCGCGCCCTGCACGCCCTTGCCGCCGCGCTTCTGCGCCCGGTAGAGGTCGGTCTTCGTGCGCTTCGCGTAGCCGGTCTGGGTGATCGTCACGACGACGTCCTCGACCGCGATGAGGTCCTCGTTGGTGACCTCGCCGTCGTCGGGGATGATCTGCGTGCGCCGCTCGTCGCCGTGCTTCTCGACGATCTCGGTGAGCTCGTCGCGCACGATCTCGCGCTGCCGCTCCGGCCGGGCGAGGATGTCCTCGAGGTCGGCGATCGTGCGCTCGATCTCCGCCAGCTCGTCGACGATCTTCTGGCGCTCGAGGGCGGCGAGCCGGCGCAGCTGCATGTCGAGGATCGCCTGCGCCTGGATCTCGTCGACGTCGAGCAGCTGCATCAGGCCCTCGCGCGCGACGTCCACCGTCTCCGACGACCGGATCAGGTTGATGACCTCGTCGAGCGCGTCGAGCGCCTTGACGTAGCCGCGCAGGATGTGGGCCCGCTCCTCGGCCTTGCGCAGGCGGAAGCGGGTGCGCCGGACGATGACGTCGATCTGGTGGCGGATGTAGTTGCGGACCAGCTGGTCGAGCCGGAGCGTGCGCGGCACCCCGTCGACGATGGTCAGCATGTTGACGCCGAAGCCCTGCTGCAGCTGGGTGTGCTTGTAGAGGTTGTTCAGCACCACCTTGGCCACGGCGTCGCGCTTCAGCGTGATGACGATGCGCATGCCGACGCGGTCGGACGACTCGTCGTTGATCTCGGCGATGCCCGACAGCTTGCCGTCGCGGTGCTGCTGCGCGATCGACTCGATCAGGTTGTCCGGGTTGACCTGGTACGGCAGCTCGGTGATGACGAGGGAGGTGCGCCCCTTGGCGTCCTCCTCGACCTCGACGACCGCGCGCATCTTCACCGACCCGCGGCCGGTGCGGTAGGCCTGCTCGATCCCGTCCCGGCCGACGATGAGGCCGGCGGTCGGGAAGTCAGGGCCCTTGATCCGCTCGATGAGCGCGTCCAGGAGCTCCTCGTCGGAGGCCTCCCAGTTGTTCAGCGCCCAGACGATGCCCTCGCCGACCTCGCGCAGGTTGTGCGGCGGGATGTTGGTCGCCATGCCGACCGCGATGCCCACGCTGCCGTTGATCAGCAGGTTGGGCACCCGCGACGGCAGGACGATGGGCTCCTGCGTCTTGCCGTCGTAGTTGTCGGCGAAGTCGACGGTGTCCTCGTCGATGTCCTGCAGCATCGCCATCGCGAGCGGCGAAAGCCGGCACTCGGTGTACCGCATCGCCGCCGCGGGGTCGTTGCCGCGGGAACCGAAGTTGCCCTGTCCGTCGATCAGCGGGTAGCGCATCGACCACGGCTGCGCGAGCCGGACCAGCGCGTCGTAGATCGCCGAGTCGCCGTGGGGGTGGTAGTTACCCATCACCTCCCCGACGACGCGGGCGCACTTGACGTACGAGCGGTCCGGCCGGAAGCCGTTCTCCCCCATCGAGTACAGGACGCGCCGGTGCACCGGTTTGAGCCCGTCCTCGACCAGCGGCAGCGCGCGGCCGACGATCACGCTCATCGCGTACTCGATGTAGGAGCGCTGCATCTCCTGCTGGATGTCGACCGGCTCGGTGCGGTCGCCATCCGGCGGCGGGGGCAGCGTGGGGTCCAGGGTGTCGGTCATGGTCCTTCTCTGCTCGTGCGGTTCGGCTCGCGGACACCGGGACTAGACGTCCAGGAACCGCACGTCCTTCGCGTTGCGCGTGATGAACGACCGGCGGGACTCGACGTCCTCGCCCATCAGGATCGAGAACAGCTCGTCCGCCGTGGCCGCGTCGTCGAGGGTGACCTGCAGGAGGATCCGGTTGGCCGGGTCCATCGTGGTCTCCCACAGCTCCTTGGCGTTCATCTCGCCGAGGCCCTTGTAGCGCTGGACGCCTTCGTCCTTGGGCAGCTTCTTGCCCGCTGCCCGGCCGGCCTCGATCAGGCCGTCGCGCTCGCGGTCGTTGTAGGCGAACTCCGGCTCGACGCCCCGCCCCGACCACTTGATCTTGTAGAGCGGCGGCTGCGCGAGGAACACGTGGCCGTGCTCGATCAGCGGCCGCATGAAGCGGAACAGCAGCGTCAGCAGCAGCGTGCGGATGTGCTGGCCGTCGACGTCGGCGTCGGCCATCAGCACGATCTTGTGGTACCGCAGCTTCGACAGGTCGAACTCGTCGTGGATGCCGGTGCCCAGCGCCGTGATGATCGACTGCACCTCGGCGTTCTTGAGCACGCGGTCGATCCGGGCCTTCTCGACGTTGATGATCTTGCCGCGGATCGGCAGGATCGCCTGGAACATCGAGTCGCGCCCGGACTTGGCCGAGCCGCCCGCCGAGTCGCCCTCCACGATGTAGAGCTCGGACTTCGACGGGTCGGTCGAGCGGCAGTCGGCGAGCTTGCCGGGCAGGCCGCCGATGTCGCCCGCGGTCTTGCGGCGCACCAGCTCGCGCGCCTTGCGGGCGGCGATCCGCGCCTGCGCCGACTGCACCGCCTTGTTGACGATGGCCTTGGCCTCGGTGGGGTTGCGCTCGAACCAGTCGGCGAGCCACTCGTTGCTCACCCGCTGCACGAACGACTTGATCTCGGTGTTGCCCAGCTTGGTCTTGGTCTGGCCCTCGAACTGGGGCTCCTTGACCTTCACCGAGACGATCGCGGCGAGGCCCTCGCGGATGTCCTCACCCGACAGCGCCGGGTCCTTGTCCTTGAGCAGCTTCTTCTCGCGCGCGTAGCGGTTCACCGTGGAGGTGAGCGCCGCGCGGAAGCCCTCCTCGTGGGCGCCGCCCTCGTGCGTGTTGATCGTGTTGGCGAACGTGTAGACCGACTCGGTGTAGCCGGAGTTCCACTGCATCGCCACCTCGACCGCGTGGTCCTCGCCCTCGGCCGAGTACGCGATGAGCTTCTTGTGGATCGGGTCCTTCGCCTTGTTCAGGAAGGCGACGAAGTCCTCGAGGCCGTTCGGGTAGCAGAAGGTGTGCTCCCTGACCTTCGCCACGTACCCCTCGGCGTCCGGCTCCTCCTCCTCGGCGGGGTGGCCGTTGCGCTCGTCGCGCAGGACGATGGTGAGGCCCTTGTTGAGGAAGGCCATCTCCTGCAGCCTGCGGCGGATCGTCTCCACGTTGTACGTGGTGGTCTCGAAGATGTCCGGGTCGGCCCAGAACGTGACCGTGGTGCCCGTGCGGTCGGTGTCCTCGCCCTTGATCAGCGGGCCGGGCACCGAGCGCTCGTAGTGCTGGCGCCACACCTTGCCCTCGGTGTGGATCTCCACGTCGAGCTTGGTGGACAGCGCGTTGACCACGGACACGCCGACACCGTGCAGGCCGCCGGACACCGCGTAGGACTTGCTGTCGAACTTGCCGCCCGCGTGCAGCACGGTCATGACGACCTCGACCGCCGGCCGCTTCTCCACGGGGTGCATGCCGACCGGGATGCCGCGGCCGTCGTCGGACACCCGCACGCCGCCGTCGTCGAGCAGCGTGACCTCGACGCGCGTGGCGTAGCCCGCCATCGCCTCGTCGACGGCGTTGTCCACGACCTCCTGGACGAGGTGGTGCAGCCCGCGCTCACCCGTGGAGCCGATGTACATGCCGGGACGTTTGCGGACTGCCTCGAGACCCTCGAGGACGGTGATCGACGACGCACTGTAGGAGTTCTTCTTCTCCGGCACTGGCAGCCTGTCTCCTCGCCATGACGGCCCGGAGCAGGCGCACGTGAGCACCCCCGCGTCCTGGGCCTTACGACCGGGCGATCGGGGAGCGCCCGGAAAACACACCTCCATCATACCGGGGCAGGTGGGCAGGAACGCGGCTAGGACACCCCCAGAATCGTCACAGAGCGCCGATCGGGACTCGGTTCGGGTTCGGTCGGCCGTGAAGGGGGGTCGGCCGGGCTACGAGCCCGTCACGTCGCCCTGATTCGCCACGTGCTGCGCCGACCGTCATCCGTACGTGTCCCTGGGCCCCCTGCCCCGGATGTGCCGCGGACCGTGCCGCCAGCTCGGCCCGGACGGTCCGACCACGCGGATGCGGCGCACGACGTCCTTGCCGACCGCGGCGGCGAGCCGCGAGAGCAGCTGGCGCTGCAGCTGGCGCAGCTGCGTGGCCCAGGCCGTGGACTCGGCCTGCAGCACGAGCTCGCCGTCGCGCAGCGACAGGGGCGTGCAGTGGTCGGCGATCTCGGGACCGACCAGGTGCGGCCAGCGACCGAGGACCGTGGCGTCGGTCAGCTTCGGCGACCAGCCGCGGTCCAACGCCACCCGCGAGACCAGCTTCCCGAACGGCTGCGGGTCCCGGTCGTCGGGGCCGGGGCCGGACCACCTCTTGCGCCGCCCGCGGGGCTGGGCCGGCCTGCGCCCCTCCGCCTCGGCGGCGCGCTGGGCCGCGCGCTCGGCGTTGGCCTCGCGGGCCGCGCGGAGCGCCTCGCGGGCGAGGTCCGCACCCCGGCTGCGCCCAGCGGTCGGCTCCGATCCATCCCCAGGGCTGGGGATAACCGACCCCGATCGGGGTGCGACGGGCGGTTCCTCGGGTGCGACGGGCGGTCGTTTCCGCTCGTCATCACCAGTGCGGCGGGAGTTATCCACAGTATCCACACCTTTTTCCCCAGGTGGGCGAGATCACAGCCGACCTCCTGACGTGGCCTCTTGCGCGAGCCGCTCGACCCGTCCGCCGCTCACCGCAAACCGATCGCCGTCGAGTTCGGTGGGGACGTCCTCGGCGACCGCCGCGGTGACCAACACCTGCTCGGCGCGCCGGGCGACGTCGGCGAGCGCTGTCCGGCGGCGCGCGTCCAGCTCGGCGAACACGTCGTCGAGCACGAGCACCGGCTCGACGTCGTCCGCGCACAGCAGCCGGTACGACGCGAGCCGCAGCGCGAGCGCGAGCGCCCAGGACTCCCCGTGGCTCGCGTAGCCCTTCGCCGGCCCGTCGCCGAGCCGCAGCTCCAGATCGTCGCGGTGCGGGCCGACGAGGCACACACCGCGCTCCACTTCCTGCTTGCGCAGCCGCGCCATCGCGTCCAGCAGCAGCGGCTCCAGCTCCTCCGCCGAGGCGGGCAGCTCGCCCTCCAGGCTGCAGCGGTAGCCGAGCGAGATGGGGTCGGACGTGGGGGCGACCTCGGCGAACGCCTCCACCGCGTGCGGGGCGATGGCCGCGACGAGCTCCAGCCGCCCCGCGAGCAGCGCAGCACCGTGCCGGGCGAGGTGGCCGTCCCACACGTCGAGCGTGCGCAGGTCGCCGCCGCCGCGGGCGGTCTTGAGCAGCGCGGACCGCTGCCGCAGCACCCGGTCGTAGTCGGAGCGGACGGCGGCGTAGCGCGGGAATCGCGCCACGAGCAGCTCGTCGAGGAACCGGCGGCGCTCGCCCGGGTCGCCGCGCACCAGCGCGAGGTCCTCCGGCGCGAACAGGACCGTCCGCAGGATCCCCAGCACGTCGCGCGGCTTCGCCGGAGCGCGGTTGACCCGGGCCCGATTGGCCCGCCCAGGCGCGATCTCCAGCTCGACGGTCAGCTCACGGCCCTGGTGGACCACCGACCCGCGCACCAGCGCCCGCGACGCTCCGCGGCGGACGAGGGGGGCGTCGGTCGCGACCCGGTGCGAACCGAGGGTGGCCAGGTAGCCGGCTGCCTCGACCAGGTTGGTCTTGCCGACGCCGTTCGGCCCCACGAGCACCGTGACGCCGGGCCGCAGGTCGAGCTCGGCGGACTCCCACGACCGGAAGTCGGTGACGGCGAGGCGACGCAGGTGCACGAGGAGATTCTGCTAGCCCTGCGTGGAGCCGGTGCCCGAGCTGGGCCCCGCGTGCTCGCCCGGGACGCCCGAGGGGCCCGCCGCGGACTTCACGGCGTGCCCGCCGAACTGGTGGCGCAACGCGGCGACGGCCTTCATCGCGGGCGACGCCTCCTGTCGCGACGCGAACCGCGCGAACAGGGCCGCCGAGATCACCGGCAGCGGCACGGCGTGCTGGATCGCCTCCTCGATCGTCCAGCGGCCCTCGCCGGAGTCCTCGACGTAGTCGTCGAGCTTCGCGAGATCCGGGTCGTCCTTCAGCGCTACGACGAGCAGGTCGAGCAGCCACGAGCGCACCACCGTGCCGCGCGACCACGCCTGCAGCACCCCGGGCACGTCGGTGATGAGTTCGGCGGCCGACAGCAGCTCGTAGCCCTCGGCGTAGGCCTGCATGAGGCCGTACTCGATGCCGTTGTGGACCATCTTCGAGAAGTGGCCCGCGCCCACCGGGCCGGCGTGCACGAAGCCCTCCTCGCGCGGGCCTTCCGGCCGCAACGCATCGAAGATCGGCATGGCGCGCTCGACGTGCTCGGCCGACCCGCCCGCCATCAGTCCGTAGCCGTTGGTCTTGCCCCAGATGCCGCCGGAGACGCCGACGTCGAGGTAGCCGATCCCCTTCTCGTCGAGCAGGGCGGCGTTCGGCCCGTCGTCGGTGTAGCGCGAGTTGCCGCCGTCGATCACGAGGTCGCCCGGCTCCAGCACGTCGCGCAGCGCCCGGATCGTGCTGCGGGTCGGCTCGCCGGACGGCACCATCACCCAGACCACGCGCGGCGCCTGCAGCGCCTTCGCGAGCTCCTCGAGCGACGCGACGTCGCTCACCTCCGGGCGCGGGTCGTACCCGACGACCTCGTGCCCCGCCGAGCGCAGCCGGTCGCGCATGTTGCCGCCCATCCGGCCGAGCCCGATGAGTCCCAGTTGCACGGTTGCCTCTCCTGGAGTCGGGGTGCCCGCGGACGCTCAGCCGGGCAGGCGCACGGGCATCAGCAGGTGCAGGTACCCCGGCACCGGCTCCGCGGGCTCTGCGGGCTTCTCGGCCGCCTCGTCGTCCGCGGGCGCGGCCAGCACGGGACGCACCAGGGCCGGCCGGTTCGGCGTGGTGAAGGTGAGCTGCGCCCGCTCGGTGTGCAGGGCACCCAGTCCGTCGAGAAGGTACGCGGGGTTGAACGCGATGACGAGCGGCGCGCCGTCGAGTTCACACGGAAGCTCCTCCTCGGCGCTGCCGACGTCGTCGCCGCCCGCGGCGAGCCGCAGGCCGTCGTCGGCGAACTCCATCCGGACCTGTGCCACGCGGTCGGTCACGAGCGCCACGCGCTTGATCGCCTCGACGAGGGGGGCCACCTCGATGACCGCCGCGGTGGTGTGCTCGGTGGGGATCAGCTGGCGGAACCGCGGGAACTCCGCGTCGAGCAGGCGGGTGGTGGCACGGCGGCCGCCTCCGGTGAGGCCCAGCATGCCGTCGCCCGCCGACAGCGCGATCTCGACGGTGCCCGCCCCGGAAAGCGTCTTCGCGACCTCGGCGAGGGTGCGGGCCGGGATGAGCACCGCGCTCGACTGCGCGTCGTCCTCGGGGGTCCACTCGAGCTCGCGGACGGCGAGCCGGAACCGGTCGGTGGCGGCGAGGGTGAGCCGGTCGCCCTCGATCTCCAGCCGGATGCCGGTGAGCATCGGCAGCGTGTCGTCCCGACCGGCCGCGACGGCGACCTGGCCGACCGCCTCGGCGAGCTCGCCCGCGGCCACCGAACCGGCGAGCTGGGGCATGTCCGGCAGCTGCGGGTAGTCCTCGACCGGCATCGTCGGGAGGCTGAACCGGCTGTTGCCGCAGTTGATCGTGGCGCGGGCGCCGTCGACGACGAGGTCGACCGGCTTCGGCGGCAGCGCGCGGGTGATGTCGGCGAGCAGCCGCCCGGAGACCAGCACGCGCCCCGGGTCGCCGATCGTCGCGTCGAGCTCGACCCGGGCGGAGGTCTCGTAGTCGAACCCGGAGACCGTGAGCCGATCGCCGTCGGCTCCCCCGGTGGCCTCGATGAGAACGCCGCCGAGCACCGGGACCGGCGGCCGCGCCGGGAGGCTGCGGGCCACCCAGGCGGCGGCGTCGGCGAGGACGTCGCGTTCGACCCGGAACTTCATGGAGGGACCTCTCGCGCTGGGGACGACTCGGGGTTGCCGGCTGGGAGGCCGGCGGGCGTTGTGGGTGCGGCGCCCGGACGCCGCCGCGGTGCCGGGAGAGCCGGCCCGGGGAGGACAACCGTAGAGCCTCCGGCGGGCGGGTGTCATCCCGGCCATGGGCTTCCCCGATCGGGACCGCCCGTCCGGATCCATCCACGCCGCTTCTCTTCTTCTGGATGTTCAAAGAGAGAACCCCAGCAGTAGTGGAAGGTCCTGTGCGCAGTGTGGATGGTTGGGATCCGCGCTGGTCAGAGGCCGTGTCTCGATGTGGAGACGCGGGTGGGCGCGCCCGTGGGCGGTTGCGCCGGCCCGTGGATGGCGCTCCCGGAGGGCCATCTGTCCCCGCGTCAGACACGGGTTTTCCACCGTCGAGGCCCGATCCGTCCACGGGCTCCGCGGCGGCAATCCACAGAGTTGTCCCCAGATGTGGGTGAAGAGTGGTCGGGTGGGGACGCAGTGCGATCGGATCCGGCGGTCCTTCCTCACTCCGCGCAGCCCGCCGGCGTGTTCGGGGCGCGCACGGGTGACCACGAACCGTGACCGGGAGTGTCGGTTCGGGTGTGCCCGGTGCGGGCGCGGTCGTACGGTCGGGCCGTGCCCGGACCGCCCGCCCCGAACTTCGGCTCCGTGGCCGTGACGTACGCCCGTCACCGCCCCGGCTACCCGGCCGACGCCGTCGCGTGGGCGCTGGGTGAGCTCGCCGGGCGCCCCGGCGTGCACCTGCTCGACGTCGGCGCCGGCACGGGGAAGCTGACCGAGGCGCTCCTGGGCCGGCTGGGGCCCGGGGGCCGGGTGACGGCCGTCGACCCGGACCCGGCGATGCTCGCGCAGCTGCGGTCCCGGCTGGCGTCCGTCGACGCCCGGGAGGGCAGCGCCGAGTCCGTGCCGCTCCCCGACGCGTCGGTGGACGGGGTGCTCGTCGGGCAGGCCTTCCACTGGTTCGACCCGGACCGGGCCGTGCCCGAGATCGCGCGGGTGCTGCGCCCGGGCGGCGTGCTGGCCGCGCTGTGGATCGCCTTCGACGTGAGCGTCGGCTGGGTGCGCGGCTTCCTCGAGGCCGGCTCGTGGGACCCGGTCGCGCAGCTGCACGACGACGCGAAGGAGCTCCCCGACGGCCACGGGTTCGCCGCGGCCGAGCTCAGGCGGTTCCCCTTCTCCCACCCCACCACCGTCGATGCGCTGGTCGCGGAGCTCGGCACGCGCTCGTGGGTGCTGACGGTCCCGCGGGCCGAGCGCGAGGCCGGCCTCGCGGGGGCGCGGGCCTACCTCTCCGCGCGGCCGGAGACCTCGGGGGGCGAGTTCGACCTCCCGCGCGTCGTCGACGTCCTGCGGGCCCGCCGGGGCGCGTAGCCCGCGGGCCCGCAGGAGGTGCGATCAGTGGCGGGCGCGCTGCTTGATCCGCGCCGTGAGCTCCTGCACCTGCTCGAAGGTCTTGCGGCGCTGGGCGATCTCGTTGCGGATCTTCTTGTCGGCGTGCATGACCGTGGTGTGGTCGCGGCCGCCGAAGGTCTGGCCGATCCGGGGCAGGGAGAGGTCGGTCAGCTCGCGGCAGAGGTACATGGCGATCTGGCGCGGCTGGGCGTGGGCCTTGGACTTGCCCGGCCCGCACAGCTCGTCGATCGTCACGCCGAAGAACTCCGCCGTGACCGCCATGATCGTGGGCGCCGTGATCTCCGACGTCGCGGAGTCGGGGATGAGGTCGCGCAGCACGATCTCGGCGAGCTGGGTGTCGACCGGCTGCCGGTTCAGCGACGCGAACGCCGTGACCCGGATCAGCGCGCCCTCCAGCTCCCGGATGTTGCGCTCGATGCGCTCGGCGATGAACTCGAGGACGTCACCGGGCACGGCGAGGCGGTCCTGTGCCGCCTTCTTGCGGAGGATCGCGATGCGGGTCTCCAGCTCGGGCGGCTGGATGTCGGTGATGAGGCCCCACTCGAACCGCGTGCGCATGCGGTCCTCGAGGGTCTCGAGGCGCTTCGGCGGGCGGTCGGAGGAGACGACGATCTGCTTGTTCGCGTTGTGGAGGGTGTTGAAGGTGTGGAAGAACTCCTCCTGGGTGCCCTCCTTGCCCTCCAGGAACTGGATGTCGTCCACCAGCAGCACGTCGACGTCGCGGTAGCGGCGCTGGAACGCCACCTTGCGGTCGTCGCGCAGCGAGTTGATGAAGTCGTTGGTGAACTCCTCGGTGGACACGTAGCGCACGCGCATGCCCGGGAACAGCCGCTGGGTGTAGTGGCCGACCGCGTGCAGCAGGTGCGTCTTGCCCAGCCCCGAGTCGCCCCAGATGAACAGCGGGTTGTAGGCGCGGGCAGGCGCCTCGGCCACGGCGACCGCGGCGGCGTGGCTGAACCGGTTCGACGCCCCGATGACGAACGTGTCGAAGGTGTACTTCTCGTTCAGCCGCGTCTGCGACCTCGGGGTGACGGTCTCGCCCGCGGGCGGGCCGGAGTAGGTGGGCCACACGTCGGCGGGCCTGCCCTCGCCGGGCTCGCGGGGGCCGCCGTTCGGGCGCTGGCCCTCGGCGTCGACCACCGGCCCGAGCGGGCCCGCGCCAGGCAGCGTGGAGCCGTCGTCGGCCGCGGCCGGCTCGTCGGGCTGCTCGGCGTGCGGCCGATCGCCGTTGCCCTCGGCCCCCGGGCCGGGGCGCGGGGCCGCCCCCGGCGGATCGGGCACCTCGGTGCCGCCGGACGCGGCGGAGGCGTCGACGACGACGGCGAGGTTCACCGTGACGCCGAGGTGCCTGCCGAGCGCCTCGCTGATCGGCCTGCGCAGGATTCGTTCGATCGCGTCCTTGGCGAACTCGCTCGGCGCCGCCAGCAGCGCCGTACCGTCGATCAGGCCCAGCGGGCGCGTGAGACGGAGGAAGGCACGCTGCTGCGGGGACAGGGACTGGTGTCCCGGGCCCGCCGCGGCGCCGGAGAGATCGGCGATGACGCGGTTCCAGACCTGTCCCAACTCACTCGGCTGGTCGGCCACCGGTCTGCGCTCCCCTCCGGTCGTCGCCCCGGACGATCACGCACCCCGGATATTAGGGGCGATCATCCCCAGACTTGTCCACACCTGTGCGCAAGACGGTACGCGGGCACGCAGCGTGAAACACGCGCGGGCCCGTGCTGCCGGCTGTTGTGGCGATCCCCCGGATCCAACTCGTGGAGGAGGCACGCTAACAACGTCGGGCCGCTGCCACAAGCCGCCCGGGTCACGCAATCGGGCAAGGGGATGATCGGGTGTGACGCGCGTTGCTCCCCCCCGGGGCGAGGCCACGCCGCCTGCTCCCGAGCCCCGCGTCGCCGCTGGTGCGCATCCCCCGCGGGACGATGTCGGCACACCCGCCATGTACCCTGGCAGCAAGCGTGCCCGCGCATGCGGGTCGTGTGCTGCCCTGGTTCGCCTGGTGCCGCGCCCGACCCACGCGGGCGCCGAAGCACCACTGTCCGAACCACCCGAATGATGATCAGCGACGGCCTGCCCCGCATCGCCGTCGACCAGGAGAGCCGACCGTGAGCAAGGGCAAGCGCACCTTCCAGCCCAACAACCGCCGCCGGGCCCGCACGCACGGCTTCAGGCTGCGCATGCGCACCCGCGCCGGGCGCGCCATCATCGCGGCCCGCCGTGCCAAGGGCCGCCAGCGGCTCTCCGCCTGATCAGGCGGGCCCGGTGCTGCCGGCCAGGTCCCGGCTCACGCGCCGGGACGAGTTCGCCGCGGTCCTCAAGCGAGGGCGGCGCAGCGGCCGGAGCAGGCTCGTGGTCCACATGCACTGCTCCGCAGCCCGTGGCGGCCCGCGCGCCGGGCTCATCGTGAGCAAGGCCGTGGGCGGATCCGTGGTTCGGCACCGGGTGAGCCGCCGGCTGCGCCACCTCCTCGCGCCGCGGCTGCGCGAGCTGCCCGAGACGGCGATGGTCGTGGTCAGGGCGTTGCCGCCCGCCGCCGACGCCTCGTCGGCCGAGCTCGGCGACGACCTCGACGCCTGCCTCCGCGGCGTCCTGCGGAAGGCGGGGGGAAGCTGCCGTGGGTGACGACCGGCGCTCCCCCCTGACCCGGCTGCCCGTCGCACTCCTGCGCGGCTACCAGCGCTGGATCTCCCCCGGGCTCCCCCCGACCTGCCGCTTCTACCCCACCTGCAGCGCGTACGCGATCGAGGCGCTCCAGGTGCACGGGCTGCTGGTCGGGTCGTGGCTCACGGTTCGGCGGTTGGTCCGCTGCGCACCATGGCACCCTGGCGGGGTCGACCCGGTGCCGCCGCGCCGCACCCGCCCGGCCCGGAAGAACATCGAGGAGCAAGCCCCGTGCTGAACTTCATCTACTACCCGGTCTCCTTCATCCTCTGGGTCTGGCACGAGGTCTGGGGCTTCCTCCTCGGACCGGACAGCGGCGTCGCGTGGGCGCTGTCGGTGATGTTCCTGGTCTTCACGCTCCGCGCGATCCTGTACAAGCCGTTCGTGCACCAGGTCCGCTCGATGCGGCGGATGCAGGAGTTCCAGCCGGAGATCGCGAAGATCCGGAAGAAGTACGCCAACGACCGGCAGAAGCAGGCCGAGGAGATGCAGCGGCTCCAGCGGGAGCACGGCGTCAACCCGCTCGGCGGCTGCCTCCCGGTCCTTGTGCAGGTGCCGGTGTTCATCGGCCTCTTCCACGTGCTGCGCGAGTTCAACCCGGTCCTGAGCAACGGCCAGCCGCGCACCGAGAACTACTTCTTCGGCCAGGAGGACGTCGAGTCCTTCAACCGCTCCGACCTGTTCGGGGCGAAGCTGGGCAACTGGGTGCTGCAGGGCGAGGAGGTCCTGAACGCCGCCGGGACGTCGATCACCTCGATGCTGATCGTGATGATCCCGCTGATGATCGCGGCGGGCATCTTCACCCACATCACGGCGCGGCACTCGGTGGCCCGGCAGACCGCGGCGCAGGCCGAGAACCCGCAGACCGCGATCATGAACCGGCTGATGCTCTACGTGTTCCCGATCGGCGTCGTCGTCGGTGCACCGTTCCTGCCGCTCGCCGTTCTCCTCTACTGGGTGTCGAACAACCTCTGGACGCTCGGTCAGCAGTACGTCGTGTACCGCAAGATCGACGCGGAGGAGAGCGCCAAGAAGGAGCAGCAGGCGGCCGTCCAGAAGGCGCGGGCCCCGCGCCCCGGCCAGAAGCCCGTGCGCGCGCAGGGGCAGTCCGACGAGCCGAAGCAGCCGGCGAAGCGGCCGGGGGCCAAGCCGATCACGCGCAAGCCCACCGGTTCCGGTGCGAACGGCGCTCCTCGTGCCGGCGAGCCGAAGGACACCTCCTCCGGCAACGGCGCGGGTAAGAGCGTCGGCGGTGCGGAGCGCGGAGCGCGCAGCGGAGGCGGCCAGCGGCCGCCGGCGCGCCGCCCGCGCAAGCGCCGCTGACCCACGAGCCATTCGCGGTCGCCCCCCAGCGGCCGCAGCGGCGCGTCCCGGGGCACCGGGCGCGCCGCACGTTCAGAGAGGAGACGCATCGTGCCGAAGACTGCGCAGGACGGGCCGAGCTCGACCTCGGACCAGCTGATGCGTGAGGGCGACATCGCGGCCGACTACCTCGAGGAACTGCTCGACATCCTGGACTACGACGGCGACCTCGAGATGAACGTCGAGGCGGGTCGGGCGGTCGTCAGCATCGACGGCGGGGACGACCTCGACAAGCTCGTCGGGGAGCGGGGCGCGGTGCTGGAGGCGCTGCAGGAGCTGACCCGGCTCGCCGTGCAGCAGGCCTCGGGGAACCGCAGCCGGTTGATGCTCGACATCGCGGGCTGGCGCAAGAACCGCCGCGCCGAGCTGACCGCCCTCGGCACGCGCACGGCCAAGGAGGTGCTCGAGACCGGTCAGTCGGTGCGGCTGCGCCCGATGACCCCGTTCGAGCGCAAGGTCGTGCACGACGCGGTCGCGAAGATCAAGGGTGTGTCGAGCGAGAGCGAGGGCGAGGAGCCGCGCCGGCAGGTCGTCATCTTCCGCAGTGCCTGACCCCACCGGGACCGCCACCGGCCCCGCGGACGTGGACCGGGACGGTCTCGTCTTCGGTGATCGGCTCCCGCTCGCGAAGCGGTACGCCGAGCACCTCGTCACGTCCGGGATCGAGCGCGGGCTGCTCGGTCCGCGCGAGGCGGATCGGGTGTGGGAGCGGCACATCCTCAACTGCGCGGTCGTCGCCGACCTGGTGCCGGATGGCGCGCGTGTGGTCGACGTGGGTTCGGGCGCGGGCCTTCCCGGGATACCGTTGGCACTGGCCCTGCCCAGCGCCCGCGTCGTGCTCGTGGAGCCGCTCGCTCGTCGAGTCGAGTGGTTGCGCGAAGTGATCTCCGATCTCGGCGTGGCGGTCGAGGTGGAGCGGGGCCGGGCCGAGGAAGATGACGTGCGGCGGCGATGGGAGGGAGCCGACGTGGTGACCGCTCGTGCCGTCGCGCCGCTGGCCCGTCTCGCCGGCTGGTGCCTGCCGCTGCTCCGGCCGGGCGGGCGGATGCTCGCGATCAAGGGTGCAGCGGCGGCGGACGAGGTGCGGCGGGACTCGGCGGCCGTGCGACGGCTCGGCGGCGGGGCTCCCCGCATCGAACGCTGCGGGTCGGGGATCATCGACCCGCCGAGCACGGTGGTCGTCGTCGAGCGGGAGGCCGGTGCCCCGGTCCGCACGAGGCGCAGGAGAGGGCGGGCGTGACGTTCAAGGTGTCCCAGTACGAGATCTCCCCTGACCATGTTTCACGTGAAACGCCGGTGTGGACGCCGATCGCGGAGGAGGCGGAGCGGGCCGCCCGGGTGCTCCACCCGGACCGGTACAAGATGCCGCGTCCGTCGCACCGCCGCATCATCACCGTCGCCAACCAGAAAGGCGGCGTCGGCAAGACCACCAGCACGGTGAACCTGGCGGCGGCGCTGGCGATGCACGGGGTCCGGGTGCTCGTGATCGATCTCGATCCGCAGGGCAACGCGAGCACCGCGCTCGGGGTGGACCACCGGCTGGGCACGCCGTCGGTGTACGAGGCCCTGCTCGGTGAGCTCCGGCTGGCCGAGGCGGCCGCGCAGAGCACGGCGTCGCCGAACCTCTTGTGCGTCCCGGCCACGATCGACCTGGCAGGCGCCGAGATCGAGCTCGTCAGCATGGTGGCCAGGGAGAACCGGCTGCGCCAGGCGCTCTCCCGCGAGGCACTCGACGAGCTCGACGTGGACTACGTCTTCGTGGACTGCCCGCCGTCGCTCGGCCTGCTCACGGTCAACGCGCTGGTGGCCGCCAACGAGGTGCTGATCCCGATCCAGTGCGAGTACTACGCGCTGGAAGGGCTCGGCCAGCTGCTGAACAACATCGACCTGGTGCGTGCGCACCTCAACACCGGCCTGCACGTCTCGACGATCCTGCTGACCATGTACGACGGGCGGACCAAGCTCGCCGACCAGGTCACCAGCGAGGTGCGCAGCCACTTCGGGTCCACGGTGCTGCGGACGGTGATCCCGCGCAGCGTCAAGGTCTCCGAAGCGCCCGGCTACAGCCAGACGGTGCTGGCCTACGACCCGGGTTCGCGCGGCGCGATGAGTTACGTCGACGCGGCCCGTGAGATCGCCGAGCGTGGCGCGGCGATGCCCGTGCCACCGGACCAGGACGGGCGGTAGCCGACGATGCCAGAGCGCGAGGCGCCTCCGACGCGCGCCACCACCCAGAAGGCCGCCCCGCAGCGGAAGGGCGGGCTCGGACGCGGGTTGGCCGCGCTCATCCCCACCACGTCGGCCCACGGCGAGGGCGGACCGGCCACGGCCCCCGGCGTCGCCGGCCGGGCGGCGTCCGTGGTCACCGGCGGTACCGCGATCCCCTCCGCCACCCAGCAGCGCGCCGCGGAGCCGCCCGCGGACGAGGCGGAGCCGGTCCCCGTCGACGGTGCGGTCTACCGCGAGATCGAGATCTCGGCGATCCGGCCGAACGCCAAGCAGCCGCGCACCCAGTTCGACGAGGAGGCGCTCGCCGAGCTCGAGCACTCCATCCGCGAGTTCGGGCTCCTGCAGCCGATCGTCGTGCGTGAGATCGGGCCTGGTTCCTACGAGCTCGTCATGGGCGAGCGGCGCTGGCGGGCCGCGCAGCGCGCCGGCCTCACCCGCCTCCCCGCGATCGTCCGCCGCACCGGCGACGACGAGATGCTGCGCGACGCCCTGCTGGAGAACATCCACCGCGTCCAGCTCAACCCCCTCGACGAGGCGGCGGCGTACGAGCAGCTGCTCGCCGAGTTCGGCGTCACCCAGACCGAGCTCGCCGACCGGCTCGGGCGCAGCCGCCCCGTCGTCACGAACACGATCCGCCTCCTGAAGCTGCCGGTGTCCGTCCAGCGGAGGGTCGCGGCCGGCGTGCTGTCCGCCGGGCACGCGCGGGCGCTGCTCGGGCTGGAGGACCCGGGCCAGCAGGAGGAGCTGGCGGCGCGCATCGTCGCCGAGGGCATGTCGGTGCGGGCCACGGAGGAGGCTGTGGTGCTCCTCCGGCGGGAGGGGGCGACCCCCAGCCGCAAACCGGCGCGGCGCAAGCCGATGCAAGCGCCCGGGCTGCAGGACCTCGCCGAGCGGCTGTCGGACACGTTCGACACCCGCGTGAAGGTCGAGCTCGGGCAGCGCAAGGGGCGCATCGTGGTCGAGTTCGGCTCGGTCGAAGATCTCGAGCGGATCGCGAAGCTCATGGAACGCTCCGACGGCTGACCCGAGGAGCCGTCCCCCGGGCCGCCAGAGGCCGATTCAGGGCGCCCTGTGCGCCACGCTCGCGGCTTCGCGGGCATGTGTTCGTGTCATCGGGTCGGCAAGGGGGTCGCGCCGGGTCTCGGGCATCTGAGGCCGATTTTCGATCGACCGGCCGGCCGAAGATCGTCGAGGGCCCGCACAAGATCGGATCCGAGGCCGGCCCGGTGCCGCCGGCGGCCGCGTAGCCCCGACACGGCGGGTTCCGCTGGTGTCTGGTTCGTGGGCGGGGTGGCCTGGCCAGGTCACACCGTGCCTGCCGCGGCGTGCCGTGGCTCTGCGTCTCGCCGGCGCCTTGTCGGGCGCTCGTGTGGTTCCGACCTGCCGGGCGTGTGGGGTGGCGGTGGCGTGAAGGAGCTTGCCCTTGCTGAACCGGCATTGCCGTGCCCGCCCCGCCATCCGCCGTCCACGCACACGTCGGGAGCTGGTGGTGGGATCGACTCGGGCGAACGGTCGGTGACGGTCGGAAGGCGACCTGGTGGGGGGCGGGCATGCGCGGTGGCGCGCAGGTGCTGCCGGTCGAGCTGCACCGCGACACCGCCGAGCTGAACCGGCGTGCACCCGCGCCCCTGACCCGCCGGATGGCCCGGCCGATCGACGCCTGCGGCTCCACCCTGCTCGCGGGGGGATCGGCTTGCCACGCCCACCGGGGTCGCGTCATCCGTCGCGTGTGGCGCGACCGGCGGCGCCGAACCGCACCCCGAACGGCCGACCAGTTGCCGCTGGAACCTCCTCCGCGGTCGGGCGCAGCTGCTCGGTTCCGGGTGCATCGGACTGTTCGGGATCCAGCCCCGCCGGTCGTCCGACCACGTTGTTGCGCCTTGGCTGGGTGACGAGGGCGCCGCCGTTTCACGTGAAACACGAGCCCGCGTCGCGGCGGGTTGGTCGGGTGAGTTCCGCTGTCGTGGCGTTCCACGTGAAACGGCCGCTGGCGGTGCGCGCAGGCGAGTCGGGACCGAGTGACGGATCGGCGGTCGGCCGCGCAGCGGCGGCGCACGCCGAGTAGGCGTTGCGGGTGGTCGCGCGCTCGGCCGTCGGCCGCCGGCTGCGGGGGCGCCAGCCGGTCGATCGGGTGTGCGCTCGGGTATGCCCAGGGGTAGCGCGACCCGTTGGCGGCTCGGTCGTGGGTGGCGGGCGGGTGGCCGGTGCGGCGGTGTCGTCGCGCTCGTTTCACGTGGAACGCGGTCACCGCGGCGCAGGTGCGAGGGTCCGGGCGTGTTGTTTCACGTGGAACACGCGGCGCGTGTGGACCGGCGACTCGATGGTCGGTCGGATCGGGAGGGTTTCACGTGGAACACCGCGAGCGCTTCTCGCGGTGTTCCACGTGAAACAACGCTGGGCGGGCGGACGTTTCACGTGAAACGCGAGCGGGCGATCGCGCGCTCGACGAGCGCGGAGTAGAGCCGCCCCAGGTCCATGCCCGCCGCTCGGACCGCCATGGGGAGCAGGGAGGTCTCCGTGATCCCCGGGGAGACGTTCACCTCGAGGACCTGGACCCGACCCTCCTCGTCGACCACTGCGTCCATGCGGGAGACGTCGCGCAGGCCGAGGAGGCGGTGCGCGGCGAGCGCGGTCTCCGCAAGGCGGGCCTGGGTGGCGTCGTCGAGTCGCGCCGGGCAGTGGAAGGCGACGGTGCCGGGCGTGTAGCGCGCGGTGTAGTCGTAGACGCCGCCCCGCGCGTCGATCTCCACCGCGGGCAGCGCCCGCAGTTCCGGTCCGTCGTTCACGACCGTGACGGCGACCTCGGTGCCGCGCACGAAGCGCTCGGCCAACACGGTGTCGGAGTACGCGAGGCAGCTGACCATTGCCGCGGGCATCTCGGACCGGTCGGTCACGACCTGCGCCCCCAACGCCGACCCGCCCTGGTCGGGCTTCAGCATCAGGGGAAGGCCGAGGCGGTCGACCATCGCGTCGAGGACGGCTTGCGCCCCCAACGCGCGGAACGTGGAGTGCGGCAGCGCGACCCAGTCCGGCGTGTCGAGGCCGGCGCCGGCGAGCTCGGCCTTCGCCGTCGGCTTGTCCCACGCCCGTCGGCACGCCTGCGCCGCCGTGCCGACGAACGGGACGTCGAGCAGCTCCAGGACCGCCTGCACGGATCCGTTCTCGCCCTCTCCCCCGTGCAGCGCGATCACGACCGCGTCCGGCGGGTCGGTGCGCAGCTGCGTGACGAGCGAGCTGTCGACGTCCCACTCCCGCACGTCCACCCCGGACTCCCGGAGGGCGGCGGCGAGCCGCCGACCGGACCGCAGGGACACCTCGCGTTCGTGGGAGAGCCCACCGGCCAGGACGGCCACGGATCGATCAGTCACCGAGGCATTCTGCGGTACCGCCCGGATCAGGGGGTGTGCGGGCTCGGCGCCTGTGGGCCGCTGCCCACGGCGGGCCGGGCCGGGCTGCCGAACGTGCGCAGGACGTCGAGCTCGGCCTCGAGCACGCCCGCCAGCCTCCGCACGCCCTCGGTGATGCGCTCCGGGGGCGGGTAGCAGTAGGACAGCCGCAGCTGGCGGCTGCCGAACCCGTCGGCGTAGAAGCCGGTGCCGGACGCGTACGCGACGCGCGCCGTGACCGCCCGCGGCAGCATCGCCTTCGTGTCGACGCCCTCCGGGACGGTGAGCCACACGTAGAAGCCGCCGTCCGGCACGTTCCACGTGCAACCCTCGGGCAGGTACGTCGCCAGAGCGTCGAGCATGGCGTCGCGCCGCTCGCGGTAGGCCTCGGTGTAGGTCTTGATCTGGGCGCGCCAGTCGTGCGCCGAGAGGTACCGCGACACGAGCATCTGCGTGAAGCTCGGCGGGCACAGCGTCGCCGACTCCGCGGCGAGCACGAGGCGGTCGCGCACCGCGGGCGGCACGAGGGCCCAGCCGACGCGCAACCCGGACGCGAAGGTCTTCGAGAACGACCCGAGGTACACGACGTCGCGGGAGAACGACCGCAGCGCCGGGTACGTGCGGCCGCTGAAGCCGAGCAGCCCGTACGGGTTGTCCTCCACGACGGCCACGCCGTACGAGGCGCAGATCTCGAGGATCTCGGTGCGGCGCTCGACGGCCAGCGTGACGCCGGCGGGGTTGTGGAAGTTCGGGATCGTGTACAGGAACTTCGGTGTGATCCCCTCGGCCGCGAGCGACCGCAGCGCCTCGCGCAGCAGGTCGGGCACGAGGCCGTGCTCATCCATCGCGACGTGGACGACGCGGGCCTGGTAGGCGGCGAAGCTGCCGAGCGCGCCGACGTAGGACGGCCCCTCGGCCAGCACGACGTCGCCGGGGTCGCAATAGATGCGCGTGACGAGGTCGAGCGCCATCTGCGAGCCCACGGTGACGACGACGTCGTCGGGGTCGGCGCGGATGCCCTCGAGCGCCATCACCTCGCAGATCTGCTCGCGCAGCGCGGGCACGCCCTGGGCGGAGCCGTACTGCAGGGCGACCTGCCCCTCGCGGGCGACGAGGTCGGCGACCTCGGCGGCGAGCTCGTCGAGCGGGAGGGCGGCGAGGTTCGGCATGCCTCCGGCGAGGGAGACCACCTCCGGCCGGCTCGCGACGGCGAAGAGCGCGCGGATCTCGGAGGCGGTCATGCCGGCGGTTCGGGCGGCGAACCGCTCCACGGCCGGCCGAGACGCACCCGCCGCCGCTGCTGCTGCCCCCGCACCCGCAGGAGTGGCGTCGAACGGTGGTGGGGGCGTGGCGGGCTGCGGCACGGTGGACCTCCCGGATCCTCTCTGAGTCCCAGATCGAGTCTATGGGGTGGCCGCGACCGGCCCGCCGCGGTCGCCGCGATAGCCGGAATGGGGGAACCTGCGACCGATCGTCGTGGTGGGGGCACCGGTCGCAGCAGGCGGGGTGTCCTTTCCGGCTGGATCGATCTATGGTCTTCGGGTCGGCGCGGCGAGTGGCGCCGTATGTCCGAATTCGCGATGGCTCCTCGCCGCCCGGAGGTTGGTTTGTCCTGGCATGTGGCGGCGCTCACCCTGGACAACCTGGATGATCTGCCCAAGCGGTGCAGACGGTGCGTCTTCTGGGAGCTGTCGGAGAAACTCGGCAAGCAGGCGGCCGACTTCGGCTCCACCGAGCTGGAGAAGGAGGCCTGGGTCTCCGAGGTGCTCCTCGAGTGGGGGTCGTGCGGCCGCGTCGTCTACATGGCCGGGGCGCCCGCCGGCTACGTGATCTACGCTCCTCCGTCCGCGGTCCCGCGCGCCGCCGAGATGCCCACCGGCCCGGTGTCCGCCGACGCCGTGCTGCTCACCACGATGCAGGTCCTGCCGGAGTTCTCCGGTGAGGGCCTGGGCCGGATGCTGGCGCAGGCGGTCGTGCGCGACCTGACGCGCCGCGGCGTCAAGGCCATCGAGGTGTTCGGCGAGCAGCGGCCGGGCAGCGAGCCGGGCTGCCTCATCCCCGCGGACTTCCTCCGCCGCGTCGGGTTCAAGACGATCCGCCCGCACCCGCGCTTCCCGCGCCTGCGCATGGAGCTGCGCTCCGCGATGGCGTGGAAGGAGGACGTCGAGGCGGCGCTGGAACAGCTGATCGGCACGATCACGATCCCGATGCAGGCAGGCGGTGCTCGCACCGAGCCCCTCCGTTCCGTACCCACCCGGTCCGGAGCGACCGTCTGCGGCCCGCTCAGGCCGCTCCGTACGCCCCACTGACGGCCGCGCAGGGGCCACCGAACCCCGTGGGCGCAACCCGGGGGTCGGACGGCTCTCAGATGGCCTGGGCCTCGTTCCGCTCCAGCTCGCGGGCGAGCACGTCGGAGAAGGTGAACGTCCCGGTCGGCTGGTCGTCCTTGCCGAGCAGGTACAGCCGCTTCACCGCCACGAGGATGCCCTCGGCGACGATGTCGCGGAACACCGGGTCGAGCAGCCTGCGCCGGTCGCCGATGTTGGTGAGGTAGCCGATCTCGACACGCACCGCAGGCATCCGCGTGAGCCGCAGCAGCTCCCACGTGCGGGCCTGGATGCGGCAGTCGTACATGCCGGTGCGGATGAGCAGTTCGCGGTGGATGAAGCCGGCGAGCGCCTCCCCCACCGTGGAGGTGGCGCCGGACCCGTTGCCGAAGTGGAACGTGGCCAGGCCCTGGGCCTGCATGCTCGAGTTGGCGTCGGTGTGCAGCGACAGCACCAGGTCGGCGTCGGCGCGGTTGGCGAACGCGGCCCGCTCGGCCTCGGTGGGGCAGGTGTCCTCCTGCCGCGACAGCATGGCGTCCATGCCGGTGGCGGCCATCCGGCCGACGAGCCGGCGGGCCATGTCCCACACGATGTCGGCCTCGGCGACCCCCGCCACGACGACGCCGCGGTCCGGCCCGCCGTGGCCCGGGTCGACCACGATGCGCTTGCCGCGCAAGCGGGGCCCGGCCTGGCGCAGGTGCTCCTGCTCGCGCAGCAGCCGGGGCCGGCCGCCGGTGACCTTCCGGCCGAGTTGGCGCAGCGACCGGAGGGTGGCCGGCCCGCACAGGCCGTCGGGCACGAGGCCGTACTCGCGCTGGAACTTCTTGAGCGCCGCCTCGGTCTGCTCGTCGAACACCCCGTTCGGGCGCCCGGGGTCGTAGCCGAGCTCGAGGAGGCGCTCCTGCAGCGCGACGACGTCGTCGCCGCTCATCGGCGACGAGACCATGTAGGCGAGCATCCGGTCGCCCAGGCGCCAGCCCGCCTCGCGCAGCGCGCGGTAGGTGGCGGGGCCCACGATCCCGTCGGTGATGAGGCCCCGCTGTTGCTGGAACGCGCGGACGGCCTGCTCGACCTCTTCGTCGAAGAAGTCCTCGCGGGACCCGTTCGCGGCGGTCTCGGGCAGCAGACCGAACCGTCGCAGCGTGGACCGGATCTCGACGACACCCGGACCGCTGTCACCTCGGCGCAGCAGCTGCATGCACCCCTCGCTCGCTGTCGTGGCTTCCCGTGCTCGGACCGCCCGCCCCCGATCCGGATCCAGGGACCATTCTGCCCTGCCCGGGGGCGGCTCGCGGACAGCGGGCCGTGTCCGTCCGTGTTCGTGTCGTGATAAGCCGCACGACGAACGAAGCCCCGCCCCCGGGAAGCGGAGGCGGGGCTTCGGCGCCTGATCTCGGGTCAGGCGAGGTAGTCGGCCAGGTCGGACAGCAGAGCCGACTTCGGCTTGGCACCGACGATCTGCTTCACCGGCTTGCCGTCCTTGAAGACGATCATCGTGGGGATCGACATCACCTGGTAGTCCCGGGCGGTGGCCGGGTTGGCGTCGATGTCGAGCTTCGCGACGGTGAGCTTGTCCTTGTTCTCCGCCGCGATCTCGTCGAGCACGGGCGCGACCATCTTGCACGGCCCGCACCAGGTCGCCCAGAAGTCGACCACGACGGGCTTGTCGCTCTTGAGGACCGCGCTCTCGAACGAGGCGTCGGTGACCTCGACGGTGTTGGCCATGTGTACTCCGTTCCCTGGAACTTGCCCGAACTCGGACGGGTTCTGGCTGCCTTGCTCAGGCGGTGACGGCCGCGACCGCGTCGGACGCGGTTCCGTACCCGCCGCCCACCAACTCGCTCGGCACCGGGGCCTCGGCGAGCCAGCGCTCTGCGTCGATGGCCGCGGCGCACCCGGAGCCCGCGGCGGTGATGGCCTGGCGGTAGACGCGGTCGACGAGGTCGCCCGCGGCGAACACGCCCGGGATGGCGGTGCGGGTGCTCGGCGACTGGACCTTCACGTAACCGTTCTCGTCGGTCTCGAGCTGGTCCTTGACCAGCTCGCTGCGCGGGTCGTGGCCGATCGCGACGAACATGCCGCTGACCTCGAGCACCGACTCCTCGCCGGTCTTCGTGTCACGAAGACGCAAACCGGAGACGCTGCCCTCGCCCAGCACCTCGACGACCTCGGCGTTGGTGCGCCAGCGCATCTTCGGGTCGTCCTGCGCCCGCTTGAGCATGATCTTCGAGGCGCGGAACTCGTCGCGGCGGTGCACGATCGTGACCGAGCGGGCGAAGCGGGTGAGGAAGGTCGCCTCCTCCATCGCCGAGTCACCGCCGCCGATCACCGCGATGTCCTTGTCGCGGAAGAAGAAGCCGTCGCAGGTGGCGCAGGCGCTGACGCCGCGCCCGAGCAGTTCCTGCTCACCGGGCACGTGCAGGTAGCGGGCGGCGGCCCCCATCGCGAGGATGATCGCGCGAGAGCGGTAGGTGACCCCGTTGGCCACCACCGACTTGACCTCGCCCTGGAGGGAGATCTCCTCCACGTCCTCGGCCCGCAGCTCGGCGCCGAAGCGCTTGGCCTGGCCGCGCATCTGCTCCATCAGCTCGGGGCCCATGATCCCGTCGGTGAAGCCGGGGTAGTTCTCGACCTCGGTGGTGGTCATGAGCGCACCGCCGAACTGGGTGCCCTCGAACACGAGGGGGCGCAGCTGGGCACGTGCCGCGTAGATGGCTGCGGTGTAGCCGGCCGGGCCCGACCCGACGATGATCAGTTCGCGAACGTCGCTCGCTCGATCGCTGCTCACGGGTTGCGTCCTCCCTCGTCTCCTACAGGCCGTGCAACACCTTCCCAGCAACGGGCATTCCACCGCAGAGGGACCCGTCGGCCACGTGAGCGGGCTCACCCGCCGATCGTGCGCGCCTCGAGCAGCACCCCGCCGTCCGGTCCGCAGCCGGGCGCGACGACCACGACGTGCAGGCGCCCCCGCGCCCCGCCCGCGAGCAGCAGGAGCACCCCGTCCCGCCCACCGGTGACGACGTCGCGGCCGCCCAGCAGCGGGGCCTGCGGATCCACGCCGGGCGGGGCGACGGCGCGCAGGCAGGCGGCCCTGCGGCCCGGGTCGGCGAGGTCGCCGACGTCGAAGTCGCCGCGGACGGTGAGGCCCGCCGCCACCGGGTCCACCCCGTCGAGCGAGATCGGCTCCCCCTCGCGCGGTCCCCACAGCAGCCCCACGACGAGGGTGGCCGCGAGCACGGCCGCCGCGACGAGCGCCGGCCGCACCCGCCGGCGCCGGGACCGCCGGCTCGGGCGGGCGGCGGCCTCCGCGGCCAGGGCGGCGTCCCACCGGGCCGCGTACCTCGCGGGAAGCGGGGGGTCGGCCAGCCCGGCGAGCTCGGCCCGGGTCGCGGCGAGGCCGGCGAGCACGGCCGTGGCGTCGGCGTCCCGGGCCGCCGCCTCCCGCACCTCGGCCGCGCGCTCGGGGTCGAGCAGGCCCGCGTCGAGGTCGGCCAGCAGCTCGGCGGGCAGGGCGGGGCGTTCGGTTCGGTCGGTCACCGCTCCTCCTCCCGCACGTGGCCCAGCAGCGCGCCCAGCCGGAGCCGGGCGCGGGCGCACCGGCTCTTCACCGTGCCGACCGGCACCTCCAGGACCTGGGCGACCTCCTCGACCGGCCAACCGTGCACGTCCACGAGCACCACCGCCACCCGCTGGTGGGCGGGCAGCTCGGCGAGCGCGGCGTCGACCGACAGCCGGGTGACGACGTCCGACGCCACGTCCGCTCCCCGCTCCCGCGGCTCGGCCTCGGGGAGCGGGACGGTGCGGTGGCGGTTCTCCCTTCGGATCCGGTCGATGCAGGCGTTGACCAGGATCCGGTGCAGCCACGTCCGCACCGACGCGTCGCCCCGGTAGCCGTCGGCCCGCCGGAACGCGGCGAGCAGGGTCTCCTGCACGACGTCGGCGGCGTCCTCGGGGTGGCCGAGGGTGCGCAGGGCGATCCCCCACAGCCGCTTCCGGTACCGGGCGTCCAGCTCGGCGAACGCGCGCGGGTCGCCCGCCCGGTGCGCGGCGAGCAGCTCCGCGTCGCTTCGCCCGCCCATGATCGGACACTAGGCCGCAAGGCCCCGTTCCCGTGGGCGTTTCGCAGAAGTCGCGGGCTCAGGCCCCGGCGCGGCGGAACTCGATCTCGTTGATCTCGCTGCCGTAGCCCCCGTCGCGCTCGGACAGCTTGGTGATCCACAGCAGCACGTGCTCGACGGGCTGGCTCCCGGCGAGCGACACCGGCGTGCGACCGCCCTCGAGGGTGACCTCGGTGATCTTCTCCGTCTCCGCGAGCGGGGCGTCGGCCGACGGGGCCGAGCGGATCTCGACGACGGTGCCCCGGCTCTGCGACACGATCGTGAGATCGGACAGCTGCACCGCCGACGCGAAGGACACCATGATCCCGATGCCGGGCCGGTACGCCGGGAACTGCTGGTAGTAGGTCGAGGTGTTCCAGCCGGTGGCCGGGTCGCGGTCGATGACCCGGGTGGCCCGCTCGGCGTTGTCGGGGTCGCCGCCCTGGTCGTAGACCTCGACGTTGACGCCGCCGACGATCGGCGCCGCGGGCAGCGGCACGATCTGCGCCTGGCCCGGCTCGGGCTGCACCGGCTCGCCCTCGACGACGATGGGCGGCCCACCGCTGTCGACGAACATGTCGCCCAGCTGCACGCCCAGGTAGCCGAGGACCATGAGCACCGCGGCGCCGAGCGAGGTGAGCGCGATGGTCATCTTCCGGCGGCGCTGCGGGTCGGGCGGGGTGACCGCGTGGCCCCGGTCCTGCCACACGTCCTCGGGCGAAGAGGGAACGCCGTCGTCGGCGGGCGGGAAGAGGGCCATCCGGTCGTCCTCGGCGACCACCTCGGTGAGCAGGCGCTGCACCGCGGCGGCGGTGTGGACGTGGCCCGGGACGCCGTCGGGGCCGAGGGTGCCCTGGGTCAGCGTGTCGAGCTCGACCGGGACGCCCGGCCGCACCTCCGACGGCGGCAGCAGCGCCCCGCCCTCGGTGCGTTCGGCCGCGGCGAGGCCCGCGCGGGCGGCGTCCGCGGGCGACAGCGGCCAGCGGCTGGTCAGCAGCGTGTAGAGCACGGCGCCGAGGCCGCGGACGTCGTCGGCCGGCGTGACGTTCGAGCGGGGCAGCGCGAAGCAGAGCTGCGCGCGCCCGTCCGGGGTGATCCGGACGCGCTGCGGGTGGTCGCAGCCGAGGACGAGCCCGTGCCGATGGGCCGCCTCGGCGGCCTCGGCCAGCGGGACGACGGCGCGGGCCGCGGCGAGCGGCTTGATCAGGCCGTCGGCCACCACCTCGCCGAGGCTGCGGCCGGGCACCCACTCGGTGACCGCGGCGCCCAGTACGTCCTCCGGGAGGCTGGCGGCGCCGGGCGTGAGCACGTCGAGCAGCCGGGCGCACCCGCTGTGCTCGAAGCTGCCGGACCGCAGCGTGCGCACCACCATCTGCTCGGCGCGCGCCACGGCGGAGAGCCCGTCGTCGAACACCGCGTCGGGCGCGGGCCGCCGCAGCACGGTGACGGCGACGTCGCGGCGCAGGATCGTGTCCTCGGCCCGCCAGAACTCCGCGCAGGCGGCGGGGTCGGTGCCGATGCGGGTGCGCAGCCGGTAGCGGCTGGCCAGCAGGCTGCCCGCGATGGTGCCCGAGGGCACCGGCGGGACCGCGGGCGCGGTGGGCAGGTCGGCGACCGCGGCGGCCCGGTCGTCGGCGCGTTGCTGCTCGGGCACGTGGGGTGAGGTGTCCACCGGAGCAGCCGCCTCCTCGGTCGACTCCCCGGGCGCGGCCGCACCGGACGGTGGGCTCGCCAACTCACTCACCGCTCCGCCCTCCCCGGCAATCGCGAACCACACCTCGCCCGTGGGAAAGCCTACGTCAGCGGCGTGCGCCGCGCTGAGACTTCCCCCTGTCGACGAGCCGTTCGAGTCGGTCCATCACGACCCGGACCTCACTTATGCCTATCAGCCGCATGACCAGCACCGTTACCGGTCCGCCGACCACGACCGCGACCCCCAGCTCGACCCACGCCCGGGGCAGCGGGGCGAGCCCGGCGAGCGGGCCCGCGGCGAGCAGCGCGACGATCCCCGCGGCGAGCAGCACGCCCACTGCGGCGGCGATCGCGCTGCGGCCCGCGGTGGCGAGCACGGACGCGGTCGGGACGCTGCCGAGCATCCGCCGGAGGATCAGCTGGCCGATCACCGCGCCCACCACGAACGAGGCGCTGTTGGCGGCCGCGAGGCCGAGCACGACGTCCTCCGGTGCCAACAGCGCCGGGCAGGCGAGCATCAGCGGGATCTTGGTGGCCACCACGCAGAGCTGCACGAACGTCGCCGTGCGGTGCGCGGTGAGCGCGTAGAACACGCGGGCCTGCAGCATCGTGAAGGCGAACGGGAGCAGCCCGAACGCCGACACCGCGAGGGCCGCGCCGAGCCGGCCGGCGCCGTCGAGGTTGCCCGACCTCAGGCCGAACAGCGCGACCCCGACCGCGGTGCCGAACACCGTGAGCAACACCGAGATCGGCACCAGCAGCACCGAGGCGAGCCTGCCGCCCAGCCCCAGGTCGGCGGCCACGTCCGCGGTGCGGCCCTCGGCCGCGGCCCGCGACATGCGCGGCATCAGCGCGGTGAGCAGCGAGACCCCGAGGACGCCGTAGGGCACCTGCAGCAGGAGCCACGCGTTCGTGTAGATCGCGAAGGCGCCCGCGTCGGCGGAGGTCGCCACCCGGGTGGTGACGATCAGACCTGCCTGTCCGATCAGGACGTAGACCACGGCCCACGCGCCGAGACCTGCCGCTTTGGTCAGGCGTGGGTCCCAACCCCACAGTGGGCGGTACCGGAAGCCGACGCGCCGCGCCGCGGGCAGCAGCACGAGGGTCTGGGCGGCGATCCCCAGCGTCGTGCCGAGGCCGAGCACGAGCAGGCGGGCGCCCTCCGGCACCACGAGGTAGACGCCGACGACGCCGAGCACCACGACGTTGTTCAGCACCGGCGCCCAGCCGAACGCCCCGAACGAGCCGCGGCTGTTGAGCACCGCGCCGAGCACCGCGCCCAGGCCGTAGAAGAAGACCTGGGGCAGGAGCATGTAGGCGAGCGTCGTGGCGAGCTCGGGGTCGGCCGTGCTGCTGGTCTGCCCGCCCAGGTAGAGCCGGGTCAGCAGCGGGGCGGCTAGCATGCCTGCCGCCGTGGCGAGCAGCAGCGCAGCGCCGGTGATCGTGATCAGCTTGCGGGTGTAGGCCTCGCCGCCGTCGGGGTCCTCGCGCTGCGCCCGCACCAGCAGCGGGATCATCATGCTGCTGAGCGCGCCGCCGATGAGCAGCTCGTAGACGATGTTCGGCAGCGTGTTCGACAGCGTGTAGGAGTCGTTGAGCACGGTGGCGCCGAGCACCGTGAACAGCGCGACCTGCCGCAGGAACCCGGTGATCCGGCTGGCCAGGCTGCCCAGCGCCATCAGGCTGCTGGACCGGCCCAGCGACGGTTCGGACCGCGGCTGCGACGCCGGCACGACCGGGATCCGTTCGGTGACCGCGTCGTCCGGCGCCGGGTCGGTCACGGGCTCGGGACGCGCGGGGGGCCGGGCGGGCGGCGGTGGCCCGGCGGCGGGACCGCCGGGAGGCGGTCCGTGACGGCGTTCGGGTCGGGGAACGCCTCCCCCGCGTGGGGGGCGCGCGGGTCGGTCGGGCGGTCCGGGGGGCTGGGCGGCGGGGCCGAGCCGGGCCGTCCGTTCGGCGGCTCCCCACGGATTCGGCGCACGATCCTGCGGCCGGCCAGCACCACCAGCAGGATGCCCGCGCTCGCCGTCAGCCACACCGTGATGGTGCCGTAGGCGGTGGAGCGGACCCGCAACCGGCTCGGCTGCCCGAGCAGCTCGCCGCCGGGCGTCCGCACCGTCGCCTGGACGCTGAACTGGCCGGACCGGGTCACCTGCGCGCTCACCCGCACCTGGCGCCTGCCCAGCGGCGGCACCTCCTGGGGTTCGATCGGGGCGACCCGCAGGCCGGACGACGGCAGGATGTCCACGTTCACCCGCACGGTGACCGGGAGGCCGTTGGCCACGGTGATGAGCAGCGGCGCGTCGGACGTGCCGAGCGAGTAGGGGCCGGGCGGCTCGAGCACGCGGATGGAACCCCTGAGCGCGGCCACCCGGTCGGCGAGCTCCTCGGCCGCGGCCTCGGCCGCCTCGGGCCGGGCGCGCCACGCCGCCGACACCGGGCGCAGCAGGCCGCGCCGCAGGGGGGTGAACGCCTCCTCGGGGCTGACGCCGACCTCGGAGTTCGGCACGGCGGCGGTGGCGAGGTCCTCGATGGCCGCCGAGGTGGCGCGGACCCGGTCGATGGCGGGCCCGGTCACCTCGCGCGCGCCGACGTGCAGCGGGTAGGTGATCGGCAGGGCGGCCGTGCCCGTCGGCGGCCCGACGGCGAGCAGGTCGTCGAGGGCTTGCGGCACGATCCGCCCGACGTCGAGCAGCTGGTCCACGGCGCCGAGCAGCGCCTCGGTGGCGGCGCCGCCCGCGATCCACTGGTGCGGTGGGGCGAGCACGAGCGGACCGCTCGCGCGCTCGGCGATGTCCTCCGGGTCCTGCGTGCGGAACGCGAGCGCCCCGATGAGGTCCTGCGTGGACAGCGGGCTCGAGGTGCCCGCGGGGCTCGCCGACGACGCCGAGCTGCGTCGCATCGCGCCGAGGTCGCCTCCCGGCGCGTCCGGGAGGCCGGCGGCGGCCCGGGTGAGGAGCGGGTCGGTGAGCACCGCGAACTGGGTGCGCTGCCCACCCGCGATCGGCAACACGCCCGCGTCCCCCGTCGCGCGGCGCTGCTCGACGGCGTCCGCCGACAGCAGCAGCGACCGCCCGCCCGCGCGCGCCGCCAGCGCGAGCGTCGCCTCGTCGACGGCGCCCTCGACCGGCCACGTCACGTCCGGGACCACCGGCGCCTGGAGGATCTCCTGCAGCACCTGCCGCCCCTCGGTGATCGCGCGTTCGGCGAGGTCGGTCAGGCCGGCGCGGGTGAGGGCGACGAGGTCGGCGTCGGCGAAGGGCAGGGCCACCACGCAGCCGGTGCGCGCCACCGAGGCGA
>Ga0310821_100217_pt1 | contig 41974 bp, 40 predicted proteins | sample P4_ome_FD_201300 | JGI IMG/M metagenome (GOLD analysis project Ga0310821, IMG submission 201300) | Sorghum-adapted microbial communities from Joint BioEnergy Institute, Emeryville, California, United States - P4_Day56_Rep1 | ecosystem: Engineered > Bioreactor > SSF (Solid state fermentation) >...
CCGCGGGAACGCCCGCCCCCGCCAACGGCAACACGATCGCGGTCCCCGCCCGCGACATCGACGCCGAACCGGCCCGCCAACCGCCGCTCAGCCGACACCGGGAGCTACATCGGTGGATCGAGGCTAAACGGTGCGCCTCCAACGATGTCGGTCATGGATGTCCTTCCCGGCCCCCACGGGCCGATCGGTCACCCCGGACCACACACAGAAGATCGGACAGACCCGCGCCACGAGTTCGAGACCCTCGACCAGGCCCGGGAGGTGATCGCCGCCTACATCGACCACTACCACCACCGCCCCCACTCGGGGCTCAACTACCGCACCCCGTCCGAGGTCCGCCAGACCTGGGACGATGCCGGAGAACCACTACAAAACACCGCGGCCTGACCTGTCAACACCGGCCGGGAGCAGTCCACTTCGAGAAGGCCAAGCAGCTGAAGCCGCTGGCCGGCGCCGGCGTCCCCTTGCTCGTGGTGCTGGCCAATCCGCTCAACGCCGACGTGATGCTGGACGCCCACCACGTGCAGGCGGCCATGTGGGGCAACCCCGGCTACGTCATCCCCATCGACACCGCCACCGGCGGCCCAGCCGAGGGCCAGGAGGCGTACTGGAAGCTTGAGGACTACGGCGCCTTCGCCTCGCCGGTGATGGAGGACGGGCAGATAGTCGGCTGGCAGAACCGCCATCCGCACGTCACCGCAGTGGTCGTGGTGCACGAGCGGCCGCACTCAGCCGACTGGCGCGAGGAGATGATGCGGCGCCACCCGGCCGCCGACAGCAGCTTCGAGGCGGCCACCGACGCGGCGTTGAAGGCCATCCAGGACATCAACGAGGCGATTGCACGTGGCGAAGAGCCGGAGGGGTCGTACCGCTGGGCGAGCGTGTACGAGGTGAACGGCGAGGAGTCGGTGCCGCTGCCGGCAGACTGGTTCGACGGTCCGCGAGACGAGCGCTTCGGCTACGCCGACGGTGGCTACGGCCGGCTCTCCCCGGACCCCTCCGAGTAGACGCTCGAGACGCTCGCGCCGTTGTGCTCAGCCAGCGCCCGTTGCATGCGCTCGAGGCCACGAGCCTGCACCAGCGCGGCGAGTAGGCGGCGACCGATGGGCGCGGTCTCGGGCGCGCGCAGCGCTTGTAGGGCCGCCCCGAGCGCCTGCGTCTCCTCCAGGCTCACGCCGGGCAGCTCCAGGCTCCATCGTGCGGTGAAGCGGGCGGCGGCACGCCCGTAGGCGTCGTCGTCCGCCTCCGCAAGCGCCAGGCAGATGGCGAGGGCGTCGGCCAGCTCGATGCGGGGCAGCTCAGCCGCGGTGGAGCGGATGAGCAGTGGATTGCCGCTCGCCAGCGCCCGCTTGAACCGTGCATACGCGGAGCCCTGGCTGGTCATGGTCTGACGGTCTCACGCGACATCGAACGCATGTTCGCATGACTGCCGAAGCGCGGCCGCTGCGGTGGATGCTCAGGCGGGGCGGAAGCCGCCGGGTCGAGCCGTACTCTCGCCGGGTGACGGCCAGCGCCTCCATCAGCGCGCAGAGCTTCATCCTCGGGGAGGTGCGGGCCGACCCTGCGCGGCTGCGCGGCGAGGGCGGGCCGGTCAGCCCGGCGCTGGTGGTGCCGCTCACGCTGGCGCTCAACCCGCAGCCGCCCGAGCGGACGCTGGTGGTCACCGACCTGTTGGGCCGCCTGCACCTGGACCGCGCCGGCCAGACCGCCCTGGGCGAGCTCGTGCGCGCTGGCAGCTCCAGCCAGCCACAAGGTTTGTGGGCGTCACATCCCGGCACCGCCGCGACCCATGCCGTCGCGCTTCGTATCCCGCTGGCGCCGACGCAGCTGCGCGCGCTCGAGGAGGCGCCGGCGCAGGATGGCCACCTGCTGCTACGACTCGAGCTGCGGGCGGCCGCGGCGTGGCTTCGCCAGGAGCACCAGCACGTGCTCGGCTCCGGCGGAGGCTCCGCGATGGAGCTGCTCCCGCTCGCCTGGGTGCGGACAGACGAGCTGCGCTTGGCCATCCCAGCAGGCCCCTGGGCGGAGCAGGTACTCCCCGGACTGGGCGCCGACCGCTACCGCACCGTGCTGGTCTCGCTGCCGGCTGATAGTCCGCTCAGCCCCGGCAAGCCGCTGGTGCGCTGGTTCGATGACGCACGGGCTCGCTACGACCGCGGCGACTACCGCGGCTGCATCGAGCGCTGTCGCGACGTGCGGCGAGCGGTAGAGACAGCGCTCCAGGCCAGCAAGAGCGACCCGGTGAGCGCCAAGGCCGCCAGCGCCGCCGGCCTGCCCGCCGGCACCACCGCCTTCCTGGACGGGGTGTGGCGGGCGCTGGCCGAGGTCACCAACGAGGCGCACCACCCCGAGCACGCAGAGCCCGTCTACCGCGCCACCGACGCGCGAGCGGTGCTGCTCACCACGGCGGTGATGCTCGAGTACCTGAGCGCGGTCCTGGTGCCGCCGGCGCTGCCGTAGGTCACCCGGTCTCGCTCGGCCCACACGAGGCCCGCAGCCCCAGGCCGAGGCCGAAGACAAAGCCCGCCGACTGCCGCTGACATCGCCTGCCATGGCGGGGTGTCGCCATGTCAACTGGATGGCAGGTGAGAGAGAGCTGGACTGCTCCTTCGAGTACCGTCGCGTCGCCTGCGAAATCCGCCTATTTGCAGGCCATTCACGAAGAAACCCCGCTGTTGCGAGGCTTCCGGAACTTGGCTCTACTCCGATGAACCCGGAGTTACCATGGAAGTGCTCTACCAACTGAGCTAAGAGGGCGTGGGGCGTCACTCTAGCGCGCCCCCGGGGTCTCGCTCCTAGGCGCCGGCGCCCACCTTCACGCGCTCGCGGGCGGTAACCGTCGTCACCGGCAGGCCGAGGCCGCCGATCTTGGCCGGCAGGTCGAGGTGCAGCCAGCGGGAGATGCGCTGCGGGAGCGTGGAGACGATGATCTCGTCGAAGCCGTGGAGGTTCACGGCGTCCATCACCGCGGTGAGCGGCGCGGGGGCGCCGATCAGGCCCTCGACGTGGCCGCCCGCGGCGTCCTCCAGCAGCGGGAGGGCGAGCTCGAGGACCTCCTCGGCCTCGGAGCGGCCGACGTCCTCGGGGTCGACGATCTTGTGCAGCCCGTGCGCGGCAGCCGGGACGAGGAGGGTGAAGCGGCAATCGCCGCGCGCCGCCCGTTCGCGGACGGCCTCCAGCAGCGCCGGCGTGGCGGCGGTCTTGTGCGCCACGATCAGGACCCGCGTGGGCGAGGAGGACTCCATGCGCCAGCTCCTTTCGGATCGGTGCGGCGATGGTCCCACTCGTGGCACGCGAACGCCAGTCCGCCGGGCGGCTCCGCGCGCCCGACGTGTGGCACTTTGACCACCACTGTGGTGGTCAAAGTGCCACACGTGCCCCGGGCGGAGCGGGCCGGCGCAGGCGGAGCCCGACGGCGGCGCTACGCCAGCGTCCAGAGCGCGTCGTCGCCCAGCGGGCGGCGGCGCACCCGGCCCTCGGCGACCGCGTCGATCAGCTCGCCCTCCGCGGCGAGGAGATCGCGCTCGTGCAGGTCCGGGGTCATGATCGCCGCGACCTCCGCGGTCGTCAGGCCGCCCGGGAACGGCTCGAGCGCCTCCACGGCGGACTCGGCCGGTCCGCGCCGAGAGAGCGTGCGGTCGAGGTTGGCGATGCAGACGTCGTAGGCCTCCAGCGACTGGAAGCCGCCCGCCTCGAGCACCCGCCCGTCCTCGGCGGCGAACAGCAGCGACGGCGCCGTGTAGCGCACCGGCCCGTCGGTCGTCGCGTGCTTGCCCTGGAAGTGGGTGGCGCCGCCCTCGGCGCTGCGGGACTCCGCGCGGTCGGCCTCGTACGCCCCGGTGACCGCCTCGGAGTCGAGCGCGCCGACGACCGCGTCGACATCGAGGCCCGGCACCGTCGCCAGCGCCGCGCGCAGCGACGCGTCCTCGTCCATGACCATCGGGCTGTTGAACTGGGCGAACTGCAGCGCCCGGAACGCCTCGCGCTCCAACGCCGGGTCGAGCAGGCGCGTGGCCACCACGGCCCGGCACATCCGGGCGGTCGCCGCCACGGCCGGTTTGACCTCGTGCGAGAAGGGCATCCCGAAGCGGGCGAACCCGCGCTGCCCCCGCGCGCTCTTCTGCGGCGTGTACCCTCGCCGCAGGTACTGCTCGCGCTCCTCGGTCAGCCCGATCAGGACGAGGCGCCAGCGCAGGCCGTCGCCGTATCGCCAACGCAGCACCGCGAGATCGGGGCTGGCAGAGTACGCCCACGGGCATCCGGGGTCGCTGAACTCGGTGACGTCGATGACCACACGCCAAATGTTTGCACACGCAACGAGTGGAGGAACGCCAGGCGCTGTCGAATACTGCGGCGACAGCAGCGACCCCTCCCCGAAAGGACCTCACGCACATGGGCACTGATCCGTCGCTCGCCTACCAGGGCCAGGCGGCCCGCGAGACGACCGACGCGCGCGCCGTCTTCGGCCAGACGATGGGCCTCGTCGCCTTCACGGTCGGCTTCTTCGCGCTGGGCGCCTACATCGGCCGGGACCTCGAGGGCATCGCCGGCATCCTCATCCTGATCGGCGCGTTCATCCCGCTGATCGCGCTGAACTTCGCCGTCCGCCGCGGCGCGCAGTCGCTGGCGATCGGGCTGCTCTTCACGTTCGGGCTGATGTTCGGCCTGGCGTTCGGGCCCGTCCTGAACGAGTACGCGAAGTCCGACCCGGCGGTCCTGTGGCAGGCCGGCGGCGCGACCGCGCTGTTCATCGCCGGCTTCGGCGCCTACGGCTACGCCACGCGGCGCGACCTGTCCGGCTGGGGCCGCGCGCTGTTCTTCGCGTTGCTGGGCCTGATCGCGGTCGGGATCGTCTTCATCTTCGTCTCGATCCCCGGCGAGAACATCATCTGGGCCGTCCTCGGCCTCGTCGTGTTCGCGTTCCTGACGATCTTCGACTTCAACCGGCTGCGCCGCTCGGGGATGGAGATGGCGCCGCTGATCGCCGCGTCGATCTTCCTCGATGTCGTGAACGTGTTCCTGTTCTTCCTGCAGCTGTTCGGGGGTGGGCGCGACTGACGGGAGTCGGTCGCCGCCTGGAGCTCGATGGGCTCACCAAGCGCTTCGGCGAGGTCGTCGCGCTCCAGGACCTGACCTTCGACGTCGGCGCCGGCGAGCTGTTCGGGTTCGTCGGCTCCAACGGCGCCGGCAAGACGACCACGATGCGCATCGCGCTCGGCGTCCTCGAGGCCGACGCCGGCGAGGTGCGCTGGGACGGCCGGCCGATCGACTTCGAGGCGCGCCGCCGGATCGGCTACATGCCCGAGGAGCGCGGGCTGTACCCGCGCATGACGGTCGCCGACCAGCTCGTGTACCTGGCGCGGCTGCACGGCCTGTCTCCCGCCGACGCGCGCCGCTCGGTCGACGCGTGGATCGAGCGCCTCGGCGTCTCCGCGCGCCGCGACGACGAGGTCCTCAAGCTCAGCCTCGGCAACCAGCAGCGCGTCCAGCTCGCCGCCGCGCTCGTGCACGACCCCGACGTGCTGATCCTCGACGAGCCGTTCTCGGGCCTGGACCCGGTCGCCGTCGACGTGATGAGCGACGTCCTGCGCCAGAAGTGCGCCGACGGCGTGCCCGTCGTGTTCTCCAGCCACCAGCTCGACCTGGTCGAGCGGCTGTGCGACCGCATCGGGATCATCCGCGAGGGCCGCATGGTCGCCGTCGGCGCCGTCGACGAGCTGCGCGCCGGCGCGCCCACGCGCATCGAGGTGCACGCGCCGGCCGCCCCCGACGGCTGGGCCGACGCGCTGCCGGGCGTCACGACCCTGCAGCGCCGCGACGGGCGCACGCTCGTCGAGCTGGGCGACGGCACCGACGACCAGCAGCTGCTCGCCGCCGCGCTCGCCACCGGGCCGGTCCACGAGTTCGCCCGCCGGCCGCCGTCGCTGGCCGAGCTGTTCCGCCACGCCGTCAGCGAGGAGACGACCGGATGAGCTCATGGCCGACCGTCCGCCTGGTCGCGGCCCGCGAGGTGCGCGTCCGCCTCGCCTCGCGCGCCACGCGCATCGGCACGGCGCTGCTCGTCGCGGCGGTCGTCGCGCTCATCGTCGTCATCTCGCTCATCTCCGGCGGCGGCTCGGCCGACAAGGTCGGGTTCACCCAGGCGACGAGCGCGCTCGCGCAGCCGCTGAAGGCGTCGGCCGAGGCGCTCGGCGAGGACGTCGAGACGTCGACGGTCCCCGACGCGGCCGCCGGCGAGCAGCAGGTGCGCGACGGCAAGCTCGACGCGCTCGTGACCGGAACCGCGGAGCAGCCGCGGGTCGTCGTCGAGGAGGAGCTCGACGACACGCTGCGCGCCGTGCTGACCGGCGTCGTGCGCCAGCAGGCGCTCGACCGCCAGGTGCGGGCGCTCGGCGGCGACCCGGCGCAGGTCAACCGGGAGGTCGCCTCGGTTCGCCTCGAGGTCACCGCGCTTGAGCCTCGCGACGCCGAGAGCGACGAGCGCCTGGTCATCGGGATCATCGTCGGCATCCTCATCTACATCGCGCTGCTGACCTTCGGCCAGACCGTCGCGCAGGGCGTCGTCGAGGAGAAGACCAGCCGCGTCGTCGAGCTCCTGCTCGCGACGATCCGCCCCTGGCAGCTCATGGCGGGCAAGGTCCTCGGCATCGGGCTCGTCGGCCTCGGCCAGCTGCTCCTGCTGATCGCCGCGGGGGTGATCGCCGGCGTGGCGACCGGCGAGCTGACCCTGCCCGCGTCGGTCGCCGCCGGCACCGTCGCGTGGGCGGTCGCCTGGTACCTGATGGGCTACTTCCTGTACGCGCTGCTGTTCGCCGCCGCAGGCGCGCTCGTGTCGCGCCAGGAGGACGTCGGCAGCGCGACGATGCCGCTGATGATGCTGATCATCGTCCCGTACGTGATCGGGATCTCCGTGCTGCCGGCCGACCCCGACAACCAGCTCGTCGCGGTGCTGTCGCTCATCCCGCTGTTCGCCCCCACGCTGATGCCGATCCGCGAGGCGATGGGCGAGGCCGCCGCCTGGGAGCTCGTCCTCGCCACGGGGCTGACGCTCGCCACGGCGGCGCTGCTCGTGCGCGCGACCGGGCGCGTGTACGTGAACGCGGTCCTGCGCACAGGCGCGCGCGTGCGCCTGCGCGAGGCCCTGCAGCGCGGCTAGAGCGACTAGGCTCCCCGGCATGTCGACCGCCGCTCCCGCGCTCTTCGCCTACGACGGCTCGGAGGGCTCGCAGCGCGCGCTCACGCAGGGCGCCGAGCGCCTGTCCACGCGCGAGGCCGTGGTCGTCTGCGTGTGGGCGTCGGTCGAGCGCTCGGCCGGGCTCGGGCGCCTGGCGCTCCCCGACGAGGTGACCCGCCAGGCGATCGAGAACCTCGACGCCGAGGCCGAGCGCGAGGCGCAGGGCGTCGCCGAGCAGGGCGCCGCGGTGCTGCGCGACCTGGGCTGGACCGCGACCGCGCGCACGCGCTCGACGACGACGAACGCGTGGGCGGCGCTGCTCGCGGTCGCCGAGGAGGTCGGCGCCGGCACGATCGTCACCGGCTCGCGCGGCTACGGGACGCTCAAGGCGACGCTACTGGGCAGCGTCTCGGCCGGGCTCGCCCAGCACAGCCCGGTGCCCGTCCTGATCGCGAAATAACGAAGACGGCCCCGCCGCAGCGAGGCCGTCTACGTGAGTGGCGGGAGCAGGATTCGAACCTGCGAAGGCAGTGCCAACGGATTTACAGTCCGTCCCCTTTGACCGCTCGGGAATCCCGCCGGGACGACGCCCTTCAGTCTAGAAGATCCGGCGTTCACGGACGCCCTCGACGCTGCCGATGTAGGGCTCGTGACGCTGAGCAGGACCGAACAGCGGCGCATGACGCGCTCCGTGGGGCTGCTCGCCATGGTGGCCCCGTTCTTCGCGCTCGCGTGGCTGCTGCTGCCGGGGTCCGAGGAGATGCCGGTGTGGGTCGCCGCGATCGCGGTGGCCGGCGCCTGGATCCTCGGGACGCTCGCGCTCACGGGCGCCTTCGACGAGCTCGACACGCGGGTGCGCGCCGTGCTGCACGGCCTCGCCCCGCTGCTCGTGCTCCCGTTCCTGGCGTGGGCCGACGACGCGGCCGCGGCCGGCTTCGCGCTGCTGCTCGTGTGGTCGACGCCGTACGCGTTCTGCCTGTTCCCGGTCGGCTTCGCGTACGGGCAGGCGGCCGCCGCCGGAGCCTGCTTCCTGCTCGCCCGGCTCATCTCCCCGGCGGCCGACCCGCCGTTCTCGCTGCTGGCGCTGGAGACGGCGCTCGTCGTCGCCACGATCGTGGCCGTCGGCCTGTTCGCGCGCGCCCTGCTGCGCTCCACCCGCGAGGAGGAGCGCGTCCGCATCCGCCGCGAGATGCTGCTCGCCGAGCTCGGACGCGCCTCGCTGGAGGCCCCGCGGCTGGACACCGTGGTCGAGGCCGCGCTCAGGAGCGCCAGCGGGGAGCTGGGCGCCGAGATCGCCATGCTCGCGGAGCTGGACGCCGAGGGCGACCTGCGGCTCACCGCCGCGACGAGCATCGACGGCTCCCCGTCGTGGCCACCGGGGACCCGCGTGCCGGCGGACCGCGCGACGCTCATGATGCGGGCGCTCACCGACGACGCCGTGGTGAGCGACGACCTGCAGACCGACCCGAGCTTCGAGCCGCACGCCGACGCCGGCAAGCTCGACGTGCACGCCGCGATCGCGGTCGCCATGCACGCCCACGGCGGCGAGCGGATCGGCGTGATCGGCGTCTACAGCCGCCGGCGCGGCGCGTTCTCCCCCGACGACGTCGCCTTCCTGCAGAGCCTCTCGCACCTGATCGCCTCGGCCCGCGCGCACTTCGACGCCGAGGAGCGCCTGCGCCACCGCGCCCTGCACGATCCGCTCACCGGCCTGCCGAACCGCACGCTGCTGGCCGACCGCCTCGCGCAGGCGCTCGCCCGCGCGCGCCGGCACCCCGACCGGAAGGTCGCGCTGATCCTGCTGGACCTCGACCGCTTCAAGCAGGTCAACGACACGCTCGGCCACGCGGTCGGCGACCGCCTCCTCGTCGCCGCCGCCCACCGCCTCGCGGGCGCGGTGCGCGAGTCGGACACGCTCGCGCGGATGGGCGGCGACGAGTTCGTCGTCATCGCCGAGGACGTCGAGGGCAGCGGCCACGCGCTCGACATCGCCCACCGCATCGTCGACGCGCTGCGCGAGCCGCTGGCGATCGGCGACCGGCGGCTGCACATGAGCGCCAGTGCGGGGGTCGCGCTCGCCTCGCGGGACACGACGCCCGACGAGCTGCTCGCCAACGCCGACGCTGCGATGTACGAGAGCAAGGCCGCCGGGCTCGGCGGCGTGGACCTCTTCGACGACGAGATGCGCGTGCGCGGGACGATGCGGCTGCGCATCGAGCAGTCGCTGCACCGGGCGCTGCGCGAGGACGAGCTGATCGTCCACTTCCAGCCGATCGTCGACCCGGGCTCCGGCGCGACGCGCAGCCTCGAGGCGCTCGTGCGCTGGGACCATCCGCGGCGCGGGCTCGTCGGCCCCGGCGAGTTCATCCCCACCGCCGAGAGCACCGGCCTGATCGTGCCGATCGGCGAGCGCGTGCTGTCCCTGGCGCTGACCGAGCTCGCGCGCTGGCGGCAGACGCCGGAGCTGGCGGAGCTGACGGTGTCGGTGAACGTCTCGACCCACCAGCTGCGCGCGCCCGGGTTCGTGGGAATCGTCTGCGATGCGCTCGACCGCGCCGGGCTGCCGCCGACCGCGCTGACGCTCGAGGTCACCGAGCACGTCCTGCTCGACCCCGACGGGCCGGCCGTGGGCGCGGCGATCGCACTGCACCGCATCGGCGTGGGGCTGGCCCTCGACGACTTCGGCACCGGCTACTCGTCGCTGTCGTCGCTGCGCATCCTGCCGGCCGACACGGTGAAGGTCGACCGCTCGTTCGTCGCCGGCGTGGGCGCCGACGAGGCCGACACGGCGGTCGTGCGCGGCGTGCTGGCGATGGCGCACGGCGCCCACGTCGGCGTGGTGGCCGAGGGCGTCGAGACGGCCGAGCAGGCGGCCGCGATCGTCACGCTCGGCTGCGACGGCGCGCAGGGCTACTACTACGCGCGCCCCGCCCCGCCGGACGAGATCGCCGATCTGCTGGGCAGCCCGCGGGTCGCCTAGCCGCGAGTTTCGCCCCCTGGGCGAGCACTCGCCAAGGGAGCCAAGCCCCCAGGGCGCAGCCTACTCGCCTAGCCGCGAGTTTCGCCCCCTGGGCGAACACTCGCCAAGGGAGCCAAGCCCCCAGGGCGCAGCCTACTCGCCTAGCCGCGAGTTTCGCCCCCTGGGCGAACACTCGCCAAGGGAGCCAAGCCCCCAGGGCGCAGGCTACCCGGCGTCCCGCAGCCTCTGCGCCTCGGGCAGCGACTCCAGCTTCTTCAGCGTGTGGTTCTCGATCTGGCGGATCCGCTCGCGCGTGACGTTGAACGCGCGCCCGACCTCCTCCAGCGTGCGCGGCCGCTCGCCGGTCAGGCCGAAGCGCATCTCGATCACCTCGCGCTCGCGCTGCGGCAGCGCGGCCAGCGCCTTGCGCACGTTCTCGCGGCGCAGGTTCTCGGACGCGAGCTCGAACGGCGACTCGGCGGTCTGGTCCTCGACGAAGTCGCCGAGCTCCGACTCGTCCTCCTCGCCGATCGGCTTCTCCAGCGAGATCGGCTGCTGGGACATGCGCAGGATGTCGCGCACCTCGCGCGGGTGGCACTCGAGCTGGGCGGCGATCTCCTCGGGGGTCGGCTCGCGGCCGAGCGACTGCACGAGCTGGCGCTCCACGTGCACGACCTTGTTGAGCTTCTCGACCATGTGCACGGGGATGCGGATCGTGCGGCCCTTGTCGGCGATCGCGCGCGTCACCGCCTGGCGGATCCACCACGTCGCATAGGTGGAGAACTTGTAGCCGCGGCGGTAGTCGAACTTCTCGACGGCGCGGATGAGGCCGAGCGAGCCCTCCTGGATGAGGTCCAGGAACGTCAGGCCGCGGCCCAGGTACCCCTTGGCGATCGAGACGACGAGGCGCAGGTTGGCCTCGACCATCTGCTGCTTGGCCGCCATGTCACCGCGCTCGATGCGCTTCGCGAGCGACACCTCCTCCTGCGCGGTGAGCAGCGGTACTCGCCCGATCGAGCGCAGGTACAGGCGCAGTGAATCGAGCGACGGCTCGACCGTGAGGTCGATCTCCGGCTTCTTGGGCGCGGCGGCGGCGGTCTCCTCGTCCTTGTCGCGCTTGGGCTCCGCCGAGCCCGCCACGGGGCGTCCGTCCGCCCCGAGGATCTCGATGCCCTGGTCGACGAGGTGGCCGTGCAGCTCGGACACCTGCTCCTTGGTGACCTCGACCTCCTCCAGGCAGGTCGTGATCTCCTCGATGGTGACGAACCCTCGCTCGTGCCCGGCCGCGATCAGGTCCCGCAGCTCGTCGAGCTCGTGGATCGGCGCCTCGTCCGCCAGCAGCACCTCAGCCTTGTCCGTCAAAAGAGCTCCCCCTGAGCATGAAGCGTTCTCCGTTGCTTCCTTCGCGGCGGGCGCCGCCGTCGGCGTGAGGCACGTTTTCCCTTCTCCCCATCGGGAGTGATAGCACAGGGGACCGCTAACGTTGAAACGATGGAGCTCGTCGCGACCCCCGATGTCCAGGCCAGCACCCCCACGGTGCGCATCTCGCTCTCGCGCGTCGGGGTCACCGGCGTCGAGAAGGTCATCCGCGTCCAGCAGCAGCTGTTCTTCGCGCGGCTGGAGTGCTTCGTGGACCTCGGTCCGGCCCAGAAGGGCGCGCACATGTCGCGCTTCGAGGAGACCGTCAACGACGTCATCGGGGAGGTCGTGCTCGGCGAGGCCGCGTTCCAGGCCGAGCGCCTCGCGGTGCGCATCGCCGAGCTCGTGCGCGAGCGCCAGGGCGCGCGGCGCGCCGAGGTGACGATCGCCGCCCGCTACCCGGAGCACAAGCCGGCGCCGGTCTCCGGCATCCCGACGCAGGAGATCTACACGCTGTTCGGCTCGGCGGCGGCCGGCGAGCAGGGCACGCGACGGCTCGTCGGCGTCGCCGCGCAGGGCATGACCGCCTGCCCGTGCGCGCAGCAGCTCGTCGCGGGCGCCGCGCGCGAGCGGCTGTCGGGCCACGGCTTCAGCGACGAGCAGATCGAGCAGATCCTCGAGGACGTCCCCGTCGCCACCCACAACCAGCGCGGCCTCGGGACGCTGCACATCGGCTGCCCCGAGGACTGCGACATCGAGCTCGACGCGGCCACGCTGCTGGCGATCGTCGAGGACTCCATGTCCAGCGAGATCTACGAGCTGATGAAGCGCAGCGACGAGGGCGCCGTGGTCGAGAAGGCCCACCGGCGCCCCCGGTTCGTCGAGGATTGCGTGCGCGAGATGGTGCGCGGCGTGGTCGACGGGCTGCCGGAGCTGTCCGCCGACCACTTCGTCTCCGCGCGCCAGGAGAACCTGGAGACGATCCACCAGCACAACGTGGTGGCCGAGCGCTACGGGCTCCTGGGCGAGCTGCGCCGCGAGCTGCAGGACGGCGAGCACACGTTCGAGCATCTGTCCATGCGCGAGTGGCTCAGCGGATCTCCGCGCGCCTGATCCGCCACAGGCCGACCGCCAGCGGCAGCGCCATCCACACCAGCAGCGTCGTCCCGGCGCGCGCCCACTCGACGCCGCTCATCGTCCCTTCGAGCAGCGGCGAGAGACCCGTGTCGCCGTCCGCCCAGCGCGCGACGTCCTCGATGCCCGCCACCGCGGCGATCACGCCCCACGCGATCGGGACCGCGAACAGCGCCACGATGGCCGGGGCGGACGCGAGCAGGAGCGTGCCGAAGCCGACGCCGATCAGCGTGCCGGTCACGGTGTAGACCAGCAGCTGGCCGACCATGGCGGCGGGCAGGTCCCAGGTGCCCGCGACGCCGGGCGCGGCGGCCGCGGTGGCGACGGCGGCCACGGCGAGGCACACCCACGCGGCCGCGATCGACACGATCGACGCCGCGGCGATCTTCGCGCCGAACACGCGCGCGCGCCCGGGCACCAGGGAGAACGTGATCAGCGCGGTGCGCTGCCCCCACTCGGAGGTGACGAGCAGGATCCCGACGACCGGCATCAGGACCGCGGTCGGCAGGACGGCGACCTCCAGCATCCCGCGCAGCGTCTGGTCCTCGGGCTCGGCGAGGAGCGCCATGAGCGCCATCGCCGCGACCGTGACGAGGCCGATCGCGGTCAGCAGCCAGAAGCCGGCGCGCGTGTCGACCGTCTTGCGCAGCTCGACGGCCGTGAGGCGCGCCAGGCCGGGGCGGGCGTCCGGGGCCGCGCCGGCGCGCGGCAGCAGGCGCAGGGGAAGGGTGGCATCGGTCATCGGATCGCCTCCGCGAGGTCGCCGGTGGGTCGGGACGCGGCCGGCGCCGTCGCGCCGTCGCGGGTCAGCTCGAGGAACACCTGCTCCAGGCCCGCGCCCTGCGACTCGCCGAGGCGGGTGAGGACGACGCCGCCGTCGAGCGCCGCCCGCCCGATCTCCTCGGGCGCGGCGTCGACGACGAAGTCGCCGTCGGGCGTGCGGCGCGCGTCCAGGCCGGCGTCGCCCAGCGCGGCGACGAGCGCGACCTCGTCGGCGGCGCGCACGACGGTGCCGCTGCGGGCCAGCAGCTCCTGGCGGGTGCCCGCCGCGCGCACCCGGCCGCCGGCGATGATCACGAGGTGGTCGACGAGCAGCTCGACCTCGGCCAGCAGGTGCGACGACAGCAGGACGGTGCCGCCGCGGTCGGCGAAGTCGCGCAGCAGCTCGCGCATCCAGCGGATGCCCTCGGGGTCCAGGCCGTTGGCCGGCTCGTCGAGGATGAGCACCTGCGGGTCGCCGACGAGCGCCTGCGCGATGCCCAGCCGCTGGCGCATCCCCAGCGAGTACTGGCGCACGCGCTTGCGCGCCGCGGACCGGTCGAGGCCGACGAGGGTCAGCAGCGGGTCGACGCGTGACGGGTCGACGCCCATGGTCTGCGCGGAGATGGCGAGCGCCTCCCGCCCGCGCCGGCCGCCGTGCTGCGCGGCCGCGTCGAGCAGCACGCCGACGCGGCGGCCCGGGTTGGGCAGCTCGGCGTACGGGCGCCCGAGCACGGTCGCATGGCCGGCGTCGGGTCGCGACAGCCCGACGAGCATCCGCAGGGTTGTGGTCTTGCCTGCGCCGTTGGGTCCCAGGAATCCGGTGACGGCGCCGGGCTCACAGCGGAACGACACGTCCTCGACGACGGTGCGGCCGCCGAGGCGCTTGGTGAGTCCTTCCAGCTCGATCATGGCGTCGAGGATCGGGATCGCGAGCCGCCGCGGCCACGGCCGCGGGGCCATTTCGGGATCGCCCCAGGGCGATCTCGACATCGACTTTGGTCGGGGGTCGGCGCGGGCGCGCGGACGTACGCTGTGGCGGCGATGAGCGCGGGCGATCACCAGGCCGGCGTGGCTCCGTGGCAGCGGTGGCTGCTGCCGGGCGAGATGGGACGGCCCGAGGACCGGCGCCGCTCGGCGCGCGACTGGGTCGTCGACGTGCTGGCGCTCGTCGTCGGCTGGCTGATCGGCGCCGCGCTGCTGGCCGACACGTGGGACCAGCACGGCCAGGCGCAGGCGATCGCCGACGTCGTCCTCGGCGTCGTCGCCGGCGTGCTCCTGTGGTGGCGGCGCCCGCATCCGACCGCCGTGGCGATCGCCATCGGCGCGATGTCGGCCGTCTCGGCGGTGGCCGCCGGCCCGGCGCTCGTCGCCCTGTTCAACGCGGCGATCCGCTCGTCGCGGCGCGGGCTCGTGACCGTGCTCGGCGTCGGGCTGGTGGCGGCGGTCGTCTACTCGATCCTCTACCCCGACACGCAGGATCCGCTGGCGGTCAGCATCGTCATCGGCGTCCTGATCACGGGCGTCATCATCGGCTGGGGGCTGTTCATCCGCGCGCGGCGCGAGCTCGTGCGGTCGCTGCGCGAGCGCGCCGCCCGCCTGGAGGCCGAGCAGCGCCTGCGCGTCGAGCAGGCGCGCGAGGCCGAGCGGCGCCGCATCGCGCGCGAGATGCACGACGTGCTCGCCCATCGCGTGTCGCTCCTGAGCGTGCACGCGGGCGCGCTCGAGTTCCGCCCCGACGCGCCGCCCGAGGAGATCGCGCAGGCCGCCGGGGTGATCCGCGAGACGGCGCGGGCCGCGCTGGAGGAGCTGCGCGCGATCGTCGGCGTGCTGCGCGAGGGCGACGAGGCGGGCATCGAGCCGCCGCAGCCGACGCTCGCCGACGTGCCCGCGCTGGTCGGCGAGAGCCGGGCGGCCGGGATGCGGATCGACCTGGAACGCGTCGGAGCGCTGGACGCGGTGCCGGACCCGGTCGGGCGCGCCGCCTACCGGATCGTGCAGGAGGGCCTGACGAACGCGCGCAAGCACGCGCCGGGGGCGGCGGTGCGGGTGCGGGTCGCGGTCCGCGAGGGGGAGGAGCTGGACGTGGCGGTCGTCAACCGGGCGCCGGTCGCGGTGCCGTTCCCGGCCACGGCCGAGCCCGGGGGGCCGCCGCTGCCGGGCGCCGGCTCGGGGCTGATCGGGCTGCGCGAGCGCGTCGAGCTCGCCGGCGGCCGCCTGGAGCACGGGCCCGACGCCGCCGGCGACTTCGTGCTGCGGGCGACGCTGCCGCTGGAGCCATGACCGACGCGCCGATCCGCGTGATGCTCGTCGACGACGATCCGCTCGTGCGCTCGGGGCTGCGGATGATGCTCTCGGGCGCGCCGGCGATCGACGTCGTCGCCGAGGCCGGCGACGGGCGCGAGGTGCTCGGCGCCGTGGACCGCCACCGGCCCGACGTCGTGCTGATGGACATCCGCATGCCGCAGCTCGACGGGATCGCGGCGACGCGCCTGGTGCGCGGCCAGCCCGATCCGCCGGCCGTGGTGGTGCTGACGACGTTCGACGCCGACGAGCTCGTGCTGCGCGCGCTCCAGGCCGGGGCGGCGGGCTTCCTGCTCAAGGACACGCCGCCGGCCGAGATCGTGCGCGCGATCGAGCTGGTGCACGCGGGCGAGTCGATGCTGTCGCCGGCGATCACCCGCCGGCTCATCGCGCTCGTCGCGGGGGAGGGCGACGCCGGCGCGCGGCGCGACGACGCGCGCGCCCGCCTGGCCTCGCTCACCGACCGCGAGCGCGAGGTGGCGCTCGCCGTCGGCCGCGGGGCGTCGAACGCGGAGGTCGCCGCCGAGCTGCACATGAGCGTCGCGACGGTGAAGGCGCACGTGTCGCGCCTGCTGGCGAAGCTCGAGGTCGACAACCGCGTCCAGATCGCGCTGCTCGTGCAGGAGGCCGGCGGGTAGGTCGGCCGGCGGGCTGGAGCAGCTCGACCGCGTTGCCCGACGGGTCGTCGACGAGCACCTGGTCGCCGCCGCGGCCGTGGACGACGTCGCCGCGCAGGCGCACGCCCGCAGCGCCTCGACCCGGGCGCGCACGAGGCGCACCGCGCGCTGACCCGCGAGGCGCTCGCCTCGCTCGGGCTCCCGAGGCCGAGCGCGAGCGGTTGCGCGACGCGCTGTGCCGGCTGCTGGCCTGACGCGGCGCTACGCCGACGCGTCGCGCTCGGGCGACGCCCCGGCCGCGCGCTCGCGGTCGCGCGCGGCGAGGGTGCGGCGCAGGCCGAAGAAGTACTCGATCCCCGAGATCACCGTGACCGCGACCGTCGCGTAGACGAGCACGTCGAGCCACACCGGCGAGCCGCTCACCGCGATCACCAGGAAGATCATGACCACCTGCATCGCGGTCTTGACCTTGCCCCAGCGGTTGGCCGAGATGACCACGCCCTGGCCCGTCGCCGCCATGCGGCTCATCGTCACGGCGAGCTCGCGCGCGATGATCACCATCGCCACCCACGCCGGCAGCCGGTGCAGCGACACGAGCGAGACGAGCGCGGCGACCACCAGCAGCTTGTCGGCGATCGGGTCCATGAGCTTGCCGAACGTCGTGATCGCCCCGCGCGAGCGCGCGAGGTAGCCGTCGACCCAGTCGGTGATCGACGCGAGCGCGAACACGACGGCGGCCAGCAGGTCGCCGTTGGGCGTCTCGTCCAGCAGCGCCACGACGACGACCGGCACCAGGAGGATGCGCAGGAGCGTCAGGACGTTGGGGACGTTGATCGGGAACACGATCGTGGCGCACAGTACGCGGTCGGGGCCCGGCGGCGGCGCCCCACGAGCCGCCGCCGGGCGCGACCCCGCGCTCAGGCGACGACGAGCTCGTCGAGCGTGCGCGGAAACCGCGTGAGCGACTCGACCCCGTCGGCGGTCACGACGACGGTGTCCTCGATGTGGATCGGCGTGTTGCGGGCGATGAACGCGCCGGGGTCGATCGTGAAGACCATGCCCGCCTCGAGCGGCTCGTCGTTGCCGTCCTGCAGGAGCGGCGGCTCGTGGATCGGCGCCAGGCCGACGCCGTGGCCGACCTTCCACACCTGCTCGTAGCCGGCCTCGGCCATGGCCTCGGCGCAGACGCGGTGCACCGACTCGGCGGGGACGCCCGGCTTCACGGCCGCCATCGAGGCCTCCCAGGCGCGCAGCGTCGCCTCGTACATCCGCCTGGCCTCGTCGCTCGGCTCCCCGAGGAAGAGGTTGCGCGCCGAGTCGGCGTGGTACCCGCCGTGCGAGCCCGGGAAGAGGTCGACGTCGACGATCTCGCCGGCGGCGAACGGGCGCGGCGACAGGTCGTGGAACACGCCCGACAGCGCGAGGTCGCCCGAGCCGGCGGCGGTCATCGCCGCGACGATCTCGGCGCCCGCCTCGGCGACGGTGACGCCCGGCCGGATGACCTCGCGGGCTCGCGCGTACCCGGCGTCGTGCGCGGCCGACGCCTTGCGCAGGTGCTCGATCTCGTCGGCGTCCTTCACCGCGCGCAGCCGGTCGAAGACCGCGGACGCGCGGCGCGGGCGGATCTCCGGCATCGCCGTCGCCAGCAGGTCTGCGTCGCCGAACCACATCGCGTCGTCGACCGCCACCGTGCCGCGGGACAGGCCGGTGACGCCGAACGCGGCGCGCAGCGCCGGGATCGGGTCCTCCCCGTCGACGTAGTCGAAGACCTTCTCGATGGGCGAGCGCTCCAGGGAGAAGATGTCGGCGTGCATGCGGCTGATGACCATCGCCGCCTCGCCCTCGACGGGGACGATCGCGATCGACGCCCACAGCGGCCAGCCACCCGGATGGGCGTCCTCGTCGGTCAGCCAGCGGAAGTTCGCCCCCGCGGTGATGTAGAGGCCGTCGACCCCGGCCGCCGCGGCGAGGCGGCGGGCGCGGTCCAGGCGGTGGGTCAGGCGGGTCACCGGGTCACCTCCGAAGCGGCCGAGGTGACGGCGCGCGCGGCGGCGGCGGCCATCGCGACCGCGCCGCGGCCCGGGTCGAGCACGGGCACGTCGAGGCTCGCGCGCAGCGTGTCGAGCATCGAGCCGGTCCACAGCGTGCAGCCGGCGTAGACGGCGCGCGCCCCGCGCGCGACCGCGTCCCGGGCGAGCTCCAGCGCCGGCCCGTCGAGGACCGCGCGGTGGCGCTCGATGACCTGCTCGGGCGTGCCGCCGTGACCGTCGTCGGCGTACTCCATGTTCACGGTGAGCACGTCGAGCACGAGGTGGTTCAGGCCGTAGGCGGTGGCCAGCTCGCGGTAGAGCGGCACCGCGTCGAAGCCGTCGGCGACGAGGATCGCCAGCCGCCCGCCGAGCTGGGCCGCGACGCGCAGGGCCGCGTCGAGCGGGGCGGCGACCGGGATCGTCACCTCGCGGCGCGCCTCGAGCAGACACGGGTCGCCGCTGCAGCCGATCACGGCGGCGTCGCAGCCGTCGGCGGCGGCCTCGTCGATCGCCGCCAGCAGCGGGCTGGCGTAGCTGGCCGGCGCAGGCAGGAACGCGCCGCGGCCGGGGCCGGCGAGCTTCTCCAGGTGGACGACCTCGACGGTCGCGTCCGGCCCGCCGGCGCCGGCCAGCTCGCGCTCGAACCACGGGTCGAGCGTCGCGTCGTCCACCGGGTTGATGTAGCGAATCCTCACGTCAGTTCTCCCAGGTCGGTCGGGTCGGTCGTCGCGTGCGGCTGGCGGTCGCCGGCGATCTGGCCCTCCGCGGCGCGCCAGCAGCGCGCCCGGTGGCCGGGGGCGAGCTCGGCCAGCGCCTGCGGCTCGCCGCAGCGGTCCGCGCTCAGCGGGCAACGCCCCACGAGGCGGCAGCCGACGTCGCCGGGGCGCGGCGTGCGCAGCGAGCCGCGGATGCGGACGTCGCGGTCGCGCTCCTCGTCGCGGCCGCTGAGGTCGTACGCGTACAGCAGGCCGCGCGTGTACGGGTGGCGCGGGTCGCCGAACACCGCCTCCGTCGGCCCCTCCTCGACGACCTGGCCGAGGTACATGACGACGACGCGGTCGGCCATCATCCGCACGGCGCGCAGGTCGTGGGTGACGAGCAGGTACGTCAGGCGGTGGCGCCGCTGGAGGTCGGCGAGCAGCTCGAGGACCTGGCCCTGGATCGACATGTCGAGCGCGGAGGTCGGCTCGTCCATGACGACGAGGTCGGGCCGCACGGACAGCGCGCGGGCGATGCCGGCCCGCTGCAGCTCGCCGCCCGACATCTCGCGCGGGCGCAGCCCGGCGAAGCGCGGGCTGAGCCCGACCTCGCTGAGCAGGCGCCCGAGCCGCTCCTGCTCGGGCTCGTCGTCGGGCGCGAGGCGCATCGTCTCGAGAATGGACGCGCCGATCGTCTGCGACGGGTCGAACGACGTCAGCGGGTTCTGGAAGACCATCTGCACGCGCCGGCGCAGCGGGCGGAACGCCTTCTCGTCGAGCGCCTGGATCTCCTGGCCGTCGAAGACGATCGTCCCCTCGTCGGCGTCGTGCAGGCGCACGATCAGCCGCGCGAGCGTCGACTTGCCGGAGCCGCTCTCGCCGACGAGCGCGGTCGTGGTCCCCGCCTGCAGCGCGAGGTCGATGCCGTCGACGGCGGCCACCGCCGACGCGGTGCGGCGCGCGTGCCGGCCGCGCGGCGCGAACGCCTTGCGCACGCCGCGCAGCTCGAGAAGCGGCCGGTCGTCTACTCGTGATGACATGACACCCAGTGGTCGGGACGGAGCTGCCGCAGCGCCGGCTGCTGGGCCCGGCACGCGTCCGTGGCCTGCTCGCAGCGCTCCGCGAACGGGCAGCCGGCGCCGAGCGTCCCCGGCTCGGGGATCCGGCCGGGGATGAACGCGATCTCGCCCTCCGGCGGGTCCATGCAGCGGATGAGCCCCTGCGTGTACGGGCTCAGCGGCCGGTTGAGGACCTCGTCGGCGGGCCCGTACTCCAGCAGCGAGCCCGCGTAGACGACCGCGACGATGTCGCACATCGCGCGGACGACGGCGAGGTCGTGCGAGATGAGCAGCAGCGCGGCGCCGGACGCCTTCACCGAGCCGTCGATGACCTCCAGGACCTGCGCCTGGATCGTCGCGTCGAGACCGGTCGTCGGCTCGTCGGCGATGACGAGCTGCGGCGAGCAGATGAGCGCCATCGCGATCGCGACGCGCTGCGCCATGCCGCCGGAGAAGTGGTGCGGGTAGCTGCGCGCCCGGACGTCCGGCTCGGGGATGCCGAGCGCGTCGAGGAGCTCGACCGTGCGCGCCCAGGCCTCCGCCTTGGAGACGCCGGTGTGCTCGCGGCAGACCTTGGCGATCTGCGCGCCGACGGTCATGAGCGGGTTCAGGGACGCGACCGCGTTCTGGGAGACGAGGCTGATCTCGCCGCCGCGGATGCGCCGCAGCTCCCGCTCGGGGAGCGTCATGAGGTCGCGGCCGTCGAAGCGGATCGTGCCCGAGCGCGCCCGCACCCCGTCGGGCAGGACGCCGAGGATCGCGCTCGCCGTCATCGACTTGCCGGAGCCGCTCTCGCCGACGACGCCGACGCGGGCGCCCCTCGGGATCGCGAGCTCGATCGAGCGCAGCAGCTCGATCGGCCTGCGCTGCGGCCCGGTCTCGACGACGAGGCCGCTGATCTCCAGCAGCGGGTCGTCGGCGATCCCGGCCAGGACGCTGCGGGACTGGGTCTGCGCGACGCTCACCGGTCGTACCTCCGGGCGATCTGGCGGCCGATGCCGCCGAAGGCCACCACCGCGAGCAGGACCGCCAGGCCCGGGAACACCGAGACCCACCAGTCGCCGTTCATGATGAGCGGCGCGCCCTGCTGGATCATCGAGCCCCACTCGGGGTGCGGCAGCTCGACGCCGAGCCCGATGAACGCCAGGCCGGCGGTGATCTGGATCGCGTAGGCGGCCGAGATCGACGCCTGCGAGACGATCGGGCCGAGCGTGTTCGGCAGCACGTGGCGCAGCACGATCCGGCTCGTGGGCTGGCCGGCGAGGCGGGCCGCGGCGATGTAGTCCTGGTTCTTGATCGGCTGGACGACCGATCGCGTCAGCTTCAGGAAGATCGGGATGTTCACGATCGCCACGACGGCGACGAGGATCGTCTTCGAGTTGCCGAGCGCGGCGAAGATCATCAGCGCGAACAGGAACAGCGGGATCGACTGGACGATCTCCGAGGTGCGGTTGAAGAGCTCGTCGAGCCAGCCGCCGAGGTAGCCGCACAGCGCGCCGATGGGCACGCCGACGACGAACGCGAGCGCGACGCCGAGGACGGCGACGACGAGGTCGGTGCGCGTCGCGTAGAGGACGCGCGAGAAGATGTCCATGCCGTTCTCGTCGGTGCCGAACAGGTGCGCGGACGACGGCGGCAGCAGCTTCGCCTCGAGGTCGGCCTGGATCGGGTCGTACGGCGCGATGAGCGGCGCGAGCAGCGCGACGAGGGCGAACAGCAGGAGCAGCGCCCAGTACGGGGTCAGCAGCGGCCGCAGGCGGCTGCCGATCCGCGCCGGCGTCCACGCCGCGGCGGTGACGGGTTCGGCGCTCACGTCTGCCCCTCCCGGACGCGGGGGTCGATGGCCATCGAGATGAGGTCGGCGAGCAGGTACGCGAGGATGTAGATCGCCGAGCCCAGCAGCACGACGCCGAGCACCGGCGCGTAGTCGAAGCGCTGCATGGACTGCACCGAGTAGAGGCCCACGCCCGGCCACGAGAAGACGGTCTCGACGAGCACGGTGTTGCCGACGAGGAAGCCGAACGTCATCGCCGACATCGTCAGCACGGGCACCAGCGAGTTCTTCAGGGCGTACCAGCGGACCGTCCGCTGCGGCAGGCCGAAGGCGCGCGCGCTGCGGACGTAGTCGCTGCGCAGCGCGGTGATCATCGACGTGCGCGTGAGGGCCAGGATCGGCGGGCACGACGTGACCGCCAGCGTGACCGCGGGCAGCGCCAGGTACTTCAGCGCCGACCAGAAGGTCGAGAAGTCCCCGGCCAGCAGCGCGTCGACGACGACCATGCCGGTCGCCCGCGGCGGCGGCGTGGCGCCGATGTCGAGCTCGCCGACCGGCGCCGGCGCCCAGCCGAGCACGTAGGCGAAGAGCAGGATCAGCAGCAGGCCGAAGAAGAAGTTCGGGATCGCCAGGCCGAACTCGGCGATCGCGCGCGACACCCGGTCGACCCAGCCGCCGGGACGCTGCGCGGCGAGGACGCCGAGCGGGATCGTCCACAGCAGGCCGAGGAACATGCCCGCGAGCGCGAGCTCGAGGGTGGCCGGGAAGCGGTCGGCGATCTCGTCGGTCACCGCGCGCTGCGTGTAGTTCGACACGCCGAGGTCGCCCTGGACGAGGTCGCCCAGGTAGCGGACGAACTGCTGGGGCAGCGGGTCGTCGTAGCCCAGCTGCGCGCGGAGCTGGGCGGCCTGCTCGGGGGTGGCCCGCTGCCCCAGGATCAGCTCGACCGGATCACCGAGCAGCCGCGTGACGACGAAGACGATGACTGCGACGCCGAACAGGGCGAGCACCGCGGCCAGCAGGCGCCGGCCCAGGTATCGCAGCCAGAATCCTCGTCTCATCGTCAGCAGCCGCTCGGTGGTCCGTGGTCGATCAGCCGGCGCGCTTCAGCAGCCGGTACGTCAGGAGGCCGTCCGGCTCCCAGAGGACGCCCTCGATGTCCTCCCGCGTCGGGAGCATCCAGTTCGGCTCCGCGAGCGGGATGATCGGCACGTCCTGGTTGAGGGCGGCCTGGAGCTCGGTCGCCAGCTCCTGGCGGCGGTCACGGTCGATCGTCCTGGAGAGCTCCTCGGTGATCTCGTCGACCACGTCGTTCTTGTAGTTCGTCCAGTTGATCACCGCCGTCGACGCGTGCGACAGGTACGCCATGTAGTACGGGTCGTCGACGTAGGCGCCCAGGCCGGACTGCATCCAGGCCTGCATCGACCGCTTCGTGAGGTTCTTGGAGAACCGCGCGGCCGGGACCTTCTCGATGTTCATCGTCACGCCGATGTCACGCAGGGCGGACTGGATCGGCACGGCGAGCGCCTGCGCGTCGGCGTCGCCGTCGCTGATCTGGACGGTGAACTCGAGGTTCTCGGCGCCGGCCTCGGCCAGCAGCTGCTTGGCCTTCTCCGGGTCGGTCGCGTACGGCCACTCGACGCTCTCGTCGAACCAGGCCGAGTTCTGCGGCCAGACGCCCTTCGGGGTCGCCGCGCGGCCGCCCATGACGTTGTCGACGAGCGACTGGTACGGGATCGCGTAGGCGATCGCCTGGCGCACGCGAGCGTCGTTGAACGGCGGCTTGTCGTTCACCAGGCCGAGCTGGTGCTGGCTGATCGACTCGACCGAGTGGACCCGCACGCCGGCGGCGCCGTCGAGACGCGCGATGGCGTCCGTCGACATGTCGGCGGCGATGTCGATCGCGCCCTGGCGCAGGAGCTGGGCGCGCTGGCCCTCATCCGGGATGACCTGCAGGACGACGCGGTCGAAGTTCGGCTTGTCGCCCCAGTAGTTGGGGTTGGCCTTCAGGACGAGCTGCCGGCCCGGCTCGTACTTCTCGATGACGTACGCGCCGGTCGGGGCGCCGTTCTGGGCGACCCACTCCGTGCCCCACGGGTCGTCGTCGGTCATGTGCTCCTTGACGAGCTTCGGATCGACGAGGCCCGCGTCCTGGTCGCGCAGCATCGGGCCGACGATCGGGGACGGGTTCGGCAGCGAGAACTGGATCTCGCTGTCGGAGACCTTCTTGACCTGCGACATCTTCGTGATGCCGAGGATGTTGAAGTCGAACACCGACCCGGCGTTCATCTCGAGCGCGCGCTCGACCTTGAACAGGAACGTGTCGGCGGTGATCGGCTCGCCGTCGGGCAGCTTCGCGTCGGGACGCAGCTTGATGCTGACCGTCTTGCCGTCGTCCGACAGCGTGTAGGACTCGATGGCCTCGCCGACCGGGTCCTTCGTGAGGTCGGCCTTCAGCGTGCCGTCGCCGTTGTCGATGACCTCGTAGCGGGTCCACTGCGCGTAGAGGTTCTTGATCGTCTCGTTCGCGCGGTGGGCCTGGCCCCACTCGGGATCGAGCGTCTGCGGGTCGCTGGAGACGCCGATGGTCAGCGTGCCGCCGCCACCGGTGCCGCCGCCGCCGGCGGTCGAGGGCTTGGAGTCCCCGTCCGATCCGCCGCCGCACGCGGCCAGGGTGAGCGTGGCCGCCATCGCGGCCACGACGCCGCCGATGCGCCACCGGCGCGTCGGGGCGGGTTGCTCGGTGCTGTGCATCGAGTGTTCCTCGTTAGTCGATCAGGCCGAGGCGCTCGTCCTCGGCACGGTTCTGAGGCGACCGCTCCGCCGGGTCACCCCACCCTCCACCGCCGCCGCTGTGCACCTCGACGACCGTCCCGGCCGGGACGGGCATCGCGTTGCACTTGAGCACGAGGCGACGTTCTTCTCCGGGACGCGTCACCCAGACCTCGGGCGGCGCCCCGTCCTTCCCGCCGTGCAGGCCCCACGCCGGCCGGTCGTGCCGCTCGAACCACAGGCTGAGCAGGCACGGCTCCAGCGTCTCGTACTCCCGCACGATGCCGAGACCGCCGCGGTGGCGGCCGTCGCCACCCGACCCGGTGCGCAGGCCGTGCCGGCGCAGACGCAGCGGGTAGCGCTGCTCCATGATCTCGACCGGGTAGTTCTTGAAGTCGCCGGCGGCCGAATGCACGAGGGCGCTCTCGCCGTCGCCGTGCTCGTGGGCGCCCCAGCCGCCGATGATCGACTCGCCGGACAGGAACGGCTCGCGGCCGCGCTCGTTGACGAACGTGATGTTCCACGAGTCGGCGATGTGGCCGGCGGCGGCGCGCTCGGGCACCGCGTCACTGAGCGCGCGGACGACGAGGTCGATCGCGAGCATGAGGTGCGGCCCGTAGTGCAGGCACGCGGCGGTCGGCGACGGGTCGAAGCAACTGCCCTTCGGCACCTTGATCTCGAGGTTGCGGAAGTTGCCGCCGCAGACCGGCGCGTCCGGGTTGACCAGGAACTTGAACGCCTGCTGGATCGCCGACCGGGTCTGGACGATGCCGCTGTTGATCGAGCCGCGGCACTCGGGGCTGGAGCCCTCGAGATCGATCGTCATGTCGTCGCCGTCGACGGTGACGGTGACGACGACCGGCACCGGGCGGTCGGAGATCCCGTCGCCGTCCAGCGCGCCCTCGGCGCGGTACGTGCCATCGGGGATCTCGGCGACCGACGCGCGGTCGGCGGCCTCCGCCTGGGCGAAGAACCGCTCGATCGACGCCTCGACCTGGTCCCAGCCGTAGCGGTCGACGATCGAGTGGAACCGCTCGGCGCCGGTGCGGCAGGCGGTGACCTGCGCCATGAGGTCGCCCGCGAGCGCGCCCGGGAAGCGGGAGTTCAGCGTGATGAGCTCGAGCAGCTGCTCGTCGATCTCGCCGGCGCGGATGATCCGCATCGGCGGGATCCGCAGGCCCTCCTGGAAGATGTCGGTCGAGTCGGACACGTAGCCCGCGTCCTTGGCGCCGACGTCGTTCCAGTGCGCCTTCGCCCCGCTGAAGCCGCGCAGCGCACCGTCGACGAAGATCGGCGCGAAGACCGTGACGTCGTTGAGGTGGCTGCCGCAGATCGCGGAGTCGTTGACGAGCCAGACGTCGCCCTCCTCGAACGCGTCGGCGCCGACGCGCTCGAGCACGAGCTTGATCGTGCCCGCGAGGCTGCCGAGGAAGAACGGCAGGCCCGGCGCCTGCCCGAGCAGGTCGCCGCGGGCGTCGTAGAGCCCGACCGAGCAGTCCTTCATCTCGTAGATCACCGGGCTGTAGGCCGACCGGCAGAGGTTGCGGCGCATCTGCTCGGCGCCGGACATGAACGCGTGCCGAACGATCTCGACCGTGGCCGGGCTCGGCGTGACAGACGTGTGCATCAGGACTTCTCCAGCAGCAGGTGGCCGCCAGCGACCGGCCGGGCGCTCCAGCCCGGTCCGACGACCGTCGTACAGGTCTCCTCCATCACGATCGCCGGGCCCTGGATCGGGCCGGCGACCGCGTCGCGCTGGTGGAGCGCCGCCGTCAGGACCTCGCCGCCCTGGCGATAGTCGCCGGTGGCGACCGGCGCGGCCTGACCGCCGCCCGCGGGCTCGCCCGCGGCCGCGACGGCCGGGCGATCGCCGTTGCCGAGGGCCGCGATCGCCGCGACGCGGACGGTCACGAACTCGACGGGCTCGGTGCGGCTGGCGTGCCCGTAGCGCTGGTGGTAGGCGTCGTGGAAGCGCTCGCGCAGCGCGTCCGCATGCGCGCCCAGGTCGGCGACCTCGTGGTCGGCGAGCGGGAGGGTGAGCGTGTACTCCTGGCCGACGTAGCGCAGGTCGGAGGCCGCCTCGAAGCGGACCGGCCGATCGCCGGCGCCGTCGCGCTCGAGCAGGCCCAGGACCTGCGCCTTGAGCGACTCGACCGCGCCGGGCAGGTCGGCCGGGGCGGCCTCCAGCGAGCGGTAGAAGGTCTGGACCGTGTCGTGGCGGACGTCGCCCTGGAGCATGCCCCAGGCCGAGAACGCGCCCGGCATCGTCGGCACGAGCACGCGCGAGATCTCGAGCTCCTCGGCGAGCGCGGTGGCGTGCAGGCCGCCGGCGCCGCCGAAGGCGCAGAGCGTGAAGTCGCGCGGGTCGAGGCCGCGCTCGACGGTGAGCTCGCGGATCGCCTCGGCCATCGCGAAGTGGGCGATCTCGAGCGCCTGCTCGGCGACCTCCTCCGGCTGCAGGCCGAGCGGCTCCCCGACGCGGGCGAGCGCGGCGCGGGCCGCCTCGACGTCGAGCGACATGCTGCCGGCCAGGAGCTGCTCGGAGGGCAGGCGGCCGAGCACGAGGTTCGCGTCGGTGATCGTCGGCTCGATCCCGCCGCGGCCGTAGCAGGCGGGACCGGGCTTGGCGCCGGCGGACTCGGGGCCGACGCGCAGGCGGTCGCCCTCGGCGCGGATGAGGCTGCCGCCGCCGGCGCCGATCGTGTGGACCTCGACGGCGGGCGCCAGGACCGGCAGGCCCTGCAGCTCGAACTCGGACTGGAGGCTGGCCTCGCCGTCTCGGACGAGGCTGACGTCGAACGACGTCCCGCCCATGTCGATCGTGATGAGGTCGGCGATGTCGAGCGCCTCGCCGGCGGCGCGCGCGCCGACGACGCCGCCGACGGGGCCGGAGAACAGGGTCAGGACGGCCTTCTCGTCGGCGACGGTCGCGCTCATCATGCCGCCGTTGGACTCGGTGATGTAGACCGGCACGGCGAGGCCCTCGGCCCGCAGGGCGGACTCGAGCTCGTCGACGTACTGGCGCATGATCGGCGTGATGTAGGCGGACATGACCGTCGTCGACGTCCGCTCGTACTCGCGCCACTCCGGGGCGACGCGATGGCTGAGCACCACCGGGACGTCGAGCCGCTCGGACAGCAGCCGGCCGACCTCCTCCTCGTGCGCGGAGTTCGCGTATCCGTGCAGCAGCACGACGGCGACGGACTCGAAGCCGCCGGCCGCGATCCGGTCGGCGACGGCGGCGACCGACGCCGCGTCGACCGGCTCGAGGACCGAGCCGTCGGCGGCGAGGCGCTCGCGCACCTCGAAGATCGCGGCCCGGTCGAGCAGCGGCTCCGGCTTGACGTAGTGGAGGTCGTACATCCGCGGGCGGTTGCCGCGGCCGATGAGGTACGTGTCGCGGAAGCCCTCGGTCGTCACGAGCGCGACCCGCGCGCCGCGCCGCTCGAGGAGCGCGTTCAGGCCGGCGGTGGTCCCGTGGACGAACAGCTCGATGCGCTCGGGCGCGGCGCCGCACGCGCGAACGGCCTCGATGACGCCGTCGACGAGCCGTCCCGGCGTCGACAGCACCTTGGTCGTCGACATGGTCGCCCCCTCGACGTCCTCGAGGATGAGGTCGGTGAAGGTGCCTCCGATGTCGATGGCCACGCGATACGCCACTGGCTCTCCTCGTCTTCGTGCGACAGGTCTCGGGCAGCGCCGCAGCGGAGGGCGCCGCTGGGTGAACAGGGAACGCATGGTCGCATAACGCACGAGCATTCGCAATGCGAGCGACGCCTGAACGTTCGTGCGACAGCCGAACACAGTACGCGATGGCCTCAGACGGTCCGCTCGCCGAGCGGTCGCGAGGCCCGGCGGGGACGCCCGAGGCGCGCCGGCTCAGCCGTGCACGCGGCCGCGCAGCTCGGGCGCGCGGCGGGCGTACGCCTCGGGCAGCGAGCGCTCGATCTCCGCCGCGGCGGCCAGCGCCTCGGGGAGGAACTCCTCGCGCATCCGCTCGAGGGACACGCGCGGGCTCGGGCAGCAGACGTTCAGCGCGGCGACGACCGTCCCGCCCTGGTCGCGGATCGGGACCGACAGCGACCGGAAGCCGATCTCGTACTCCTCGTCGACGATCGACCAGCCGGCCTCGCGCACCCGGAGGATGTCGGCGCGCAGCTTCGACTTCGACGTGATCGTGTGCTCGGTGTACTTGATCGGCCGGAAGTCGCGCAGCCAGCGATCGAGCTCCTCGTCGGACAGCGCGGCCAGCAGCACGCGCCCGGTCGACATCGCGAACGCGGGCAGGCGGCTGCCGACGTCGAGGTCGACGCTGACGACGCGCTGGGACGAGGAGCGGGCGACGTAGACGCACCACTCGCCGTCGAGGACGGCGGCGAGGACGGTCTCCTCCAGCGACGCGGACAGGTCGTCCATCACGGGCTCGGCGATCTCCGCGAACGACAGCGAGGAGAGCGCCGAGAAGCCGAGCTCGAGGATGCGCGGCCGCAGGCGGAAGTACTTGCCGTCCGTCTCCGCGTAGCCCTCGCGCACGAGCGTGATGAGCAGCCGCCGCGCCGCGGCGCGGTTCATGTCGGCCGCGCGGGCGATCTCGCTGAGCGTCATCGACGGGCGGTCGCGCCGGAAGGCGCGGATCACGCTGAGGCCACGGGCCAGCGAGGCCACGTAGTCCCGATCCGTCCCTTCCTCAGTCACGGCGTCCACGGTGACCGAGCATCCTAGGGGGGCGGGCCGCAGTTCGCCACATTCGTGCGCTTAGCGGTCACGTGGTAGACAGTGCGAACACATGCCCGCTCGCCCTGGAACCCGGCGACCTGCGCCGTCGCCGGGGATGCGCCCCGCGTCCGAGACCCTCGAGATCGTCTTCGAGGGCCGCCCCGTCCCCGCGGGCCCCTCCGACAGCATCGCGTCGGCGCTCGTCGCCGCCGGTGAGCTGGCCTGCCGCGAGGCCGCCCCGGGCGACCGCCGCGGCGTCTTCTGCGGCATGGGCGTCTGCCAGGAGTGCGTCGTCCGCGTCGACGGCGCCGACGGGATCCGCGCCTGCGCCACGCCGGTCCGCGACGGGATGGTCGTCGAGCGCCAGCGCCGGCCGGCGCTCACGCCGCATCCGTGGCCCGAGCGCGCCGCCGCGCGCGAGGCCGACGCCGACGTCGTCGTCGTCGGCGGCGGGCCGGCCGGGATGGCGGCCGCCGCAGCCGCCGCGCAGGCCGGGGCGAGCGTCGTGCTCGTCGACGAGCGCGCCAAGCTCGGCGGCCAGTACTACAAGCAGCCCGACGACCGCCTCGTCGAGGATCCCGGCCGCCTCGACCGCCAGTACCGGGGCGGCCGCGCGCTGGCCGAGCGGGTCCGCCGCTCCGGGGTCCGCGTCCTGTCCGGGGTGAGCGTCTGGGGCGCGATCGACGCCCACGACCTCCTCGCTCGCGACGACGCGGGCGACTGGCGCATCCGCGGCCGCCGGCTCGTCCTCGCCCCGGGCGCCTACGAGCGCGGCGTCCCGTTCCCGGGCTGGACGCTGCCCGGCGTCATGACGACCGGCGCGGCGCAGACGCTCCTGCGCGCCAACCAGGTCGCCGCCGGCACGCGCGTGCTCGTCTCCGGCAACGGCCCCCTCAACCTGCAGCTCGCCGCCGAGCTCGCCGCCCACGGGATCGACGTCGTGGCGGTCGCCGAGCTCGCCGGCCTGCGCCGGCCCTCCCGCCTTCCCCACGCGGCCGCGATGGCCGCCGCCGCGCCCGACCTCGCCGCCGACGGCCTGCGCTACGGCTGGACGCTGCGGCGCGTGCCGCTCCACCTCGGCTGCGCGATCGTCCGCGCCGAGGGCGACGGTCGCGTCGAGCGGGCCGTGGTGGCCCGCATCGGCCGCGACGGCCGCCCGGTCCCCGGGACCGAGCGCGCCTACGACGTCGACGCGGTCTGCGTCGGCTTCGGCTTCGTCCCCTCGACCGAGCTGGCGCGGTCGATCGGCTGCCGCCACGCATGGGACCCGCAGGGCGGCCACCTGCGGGCCGAGGTCGACGAGCTCGGGCGCTCGTCCGTCGACGGCGTCTACGTCGTCGGCGACGGCGCCCGGATCGGCGGCGCCCGGCTCGCGCAGGCGGTCGGGACGCTCGCCGGCCTGGACGCGGCCCGCGCCGCCGGCCACCCGGGCGACGCCGGGACCGAGCGCCTGCGCCGCGACGCGCAGCGCGCGCGGCGACGCCACGCCCGGTTCCAGCGCGCGCTCTGGAAGCTGTACGCGGCGCCCCGGCTCGTCGACGAGCTCGCCGCCCCCGACACCCCGATCTGCCGGTGCGAGCGCGTCGCCCACCGCGACGTCGCCGCCGCCTTCGACGGCGGCATCTGCCACATCGGGGCGGTCAAGCGCGCCACCCGCGCCGGCATGGGCCCCTGCCAGGGCCGCTACTGCGCGCCGGTGCTCGCGGAGATGGGCGCCCGGGCCGCCGGCCGGCCGCCGACCGAGGAGGACCTGTTCGCGCCCGCCGCGCCGTTCAAGCCGCTGCCCATCGACGCGGTCCTCGAGACCGCCGCCGTCGCCGAGGAGACCGCCCGATGACCGCGCTCGGAACCCGCATCCCGACCACCGAGGACGCCGCCGCCGACCCCGGCGTCGGCGCGTACGCGGCCGCCGCCGAGGAGGCGGGCGCCGGCGCCCTGTGGGTCGCCGACCACGTCGTCCTGGCGCGCGACGTCCGCTCGCGCTACCCGTACGCCGGCGACGGCCGCCTGCGCGTCGACCCGGCGACGCCGTGGTACGAGGCGCTCGTCGCGTGCGCCTGGGCCGCCGCCCACACCAAGACGGCGACGGTCGGCACCGCCGTGCTCGTCCTCCCGCAGCGCCACCCCATCGAGGTCGCCAAGCAGGCGGCGACGATCGACGCGCTCTCCGGGGGGCGGCTCCTGCTCGGGGTCGGCGCCGGCTGGATGCGCGAGGAGTTCGAGGCGCTCGGCTGGCCCTACGAGGACCGCGGCCGGCGCCTGGACGAGGCGATCGCGGTGCTGCGCTCGTGCTGGACCGGCGAGCCCGAGCGGTTCGAGGGCGAGACGCTGCGCGTCCCGGCGGGCATCACCTGCTATCCGACGCCGGCCCGCCCCGGCGGCGTCCCGATCTACGTCGGGGGCATGACCGGCCGGGCCATCCGGCGGGCCGCCGCGCTCGGCGACGGCTGGCTGGCCCTCGCCAACCTCGACGAGGCCGACCCCGCGACGCTCGGCGCCGCGCTGGAGCGCGTGCACGCCGCCCGGCCCGCCGGGCGCCCGCCGCTGCGGACCGTCCTGCGGCTCGTCGGCACGATCGCCGAGGACGACGTGGAGCGCCGCCTGCCGCTGCTGCGCGACCTGGCGGCGGCGGGCTTCGACGAGATCGCCATCGACCCGCCCTGGCCGGACCTCGACGCCGGCCGGCGCGTGCTCGACGCGGTCGCCGCGGTGATCGCGTGAGGCGCGGCGGCCCCCGTGCCGCGCACGCGTCAGAAGCGCCCGGGCGAGAACGGCTCGAGGTCGCGCTCCGGCGTGCGCCCGAGCGCGAGCGTCGCGAGCAGGTCGCCCATGACCGGCGCCGCCGTGAAGCCGAGGAACGGGAACGTCCCGACCACGAGCCCGTCGACCCCGTCGATCGGGCCGACGATCGGCCGCTGGTCGGGCGTCGCGTTGTTGACCCCCCACCACGTGCGCAGCAGGCGCGCGCCGCCGATCGCGGGCACGACCGAGCGGGCGATCGCCAGGTTGCGCCGCATCCCCTCGAGGTCGACCGTCGGGCGCCCGGTGACCGGGTGCGTGCGCGCCGGCCAGCCGCCGCCGATGAGCAGCGATCCGGCCGCCGCCTGCTTGAGCGTCAGGCGCCCGCCCGCGTAGTAGACGAGATGGCCGACGAGCGGCTCGACCGCCTCGGTGACGTTCACCTGCATCGGAGGGCCCTCGATCGGCAGGTCGACGCCGAGCATCCGCGTCACGCGCGGGGTGTCGGCCCCGGCGGCGACGACGACGCGGCGGGCGGCCAGGCGGCCGCGGCCGGTCGTGACGACGAAGCCGTCGCCGTCGCGCTCGAGCGCCCGCACCGGCGTGTGGCGCCGCAGGTCGGCCCCGGCCCCGGCCGCGGCCCGCGCGATCGCCGGGGCGGCGAGGATCGGGCTCGCCTTGCCCTCGATCGGGCACAGCTCCCCGCCGACGACGCGCTCGTCGAGGTAGGGCGCGAGCGCGAGCAGCTCGTCGCGCCCGAGGACCTGCGAGTCGATGCCGTGCTCGCGCTCGAGCGCGACCTTGCGCTCGATCGCCGGCATCTGCGCCGGATCGTCGGCGACGAGCAGGCCGCCCTTCGTCCGCACCTCGAGGTCGACGCCGAGCTCGTCCGACAGGGCGTGCCAGCCGGCGATCGCGTCCTTGAGGAGGTCGAGGCACGGGGCCCACTCGCGGGCCCAGCCCTCGCCCTCGATGACGAACGGCTCGTGCTGGATCTGCCCGTGCAGGCTGCCGGCGTTGCGCCCCGACGCCTGCGTGCCGATGTCGTACTGCTCGACGAGGGCGACCGCGGCGCCGGCCTGGGCCAGCCGCAGCGCGGTGAGGCAGCCCGTCAGGCCGCCGCCGACGACGACGGCGTCGAAGCGCTCTGGAGGGCGTCGGATCACAGCGGGCGATATCCTACCGGCGCCGTTCGTATATCGCACAGTTGTACGCAAGGGAGATCATGGCCGAGTTCCGTGGCAGCTACACCGTCCAAGTCACGCCCTTCACCGAAGACGGGTCGGCCATCGACCTCGACGCGCAGCGCCGGTTCATCGACTGGCAGATCGAGCAGGGCGTCCCGGGCCTGATCATCCTGGGCACATCCGGTGAGTTCCCCGCGGTCTCCGACGCGGAGCGGACCGCGTTCGTCGAGGCCACGGTGGCGCACGTGGACAAGCGCATCCCGGTGCTCGTCGGGACGATGAACGCGCACACGCCCAACGCGGTGCGCTACAGCCGCGAGGCGGAGAAGCTCGGCGCGGACGGGCTGATGATCGCCCCGCCGTACTACTACACGCCGACCGACGACGAGATCCATCGCTACTACGGCGAGATCTGCGACGCCGTGAGCCTGCCGATCATGCTCTACAACAACCCGTTCACGACGAACGTGGACATGTCGGCGAAGCTCGTCGCCCGGCTGACGAAGTCGTTCGAGCAGGTCCGCTACATCAAGGAGGCGAGCATGGACGTGGCTCGCGTCTCCGACATCGTCCAGGAGACCGAGGGCGTCATGAACGTCTTCGCCGGCGAGCGGATCATCGAGTCGTTCCTGCTCGGCGCCGTCGGCTACGTCAACCCCTTCGGCAACTACGTCCCGCGTCCCTCGCACCGGATCTGGGACCTGCTCGTCGCCGGCGACGTCGAGGGCGCCTGGCGCATCGAGCGGCTGCTCAACGAGATCGACCACACGATCGCCGAGGACCACCCGCGCTACGGCCACCAGTGCTACTCGAAGGCGCTGGCCGCCGCCGCCGGCTACCCGATGGGCGACGTCCGGGCGCCGCTGACGACCTTCGCGAGCCTCGGCGAGGAGGGCCGCGAGCGCGTGGCCAAGCTGCGCGAGATCATCGCCCAGCTCGAGGCGATCACCGCCGAGTACGACGACGTCCCGGCGGCCACCGCGACGGCCTGAGCCGCCCCGCGACCGGGCCCCGCGCGACGCCGGGGCCCGGCGCGCCGGGTCGCGAAACGGCCGCATAGCGCACGGAGATGCGCTGACCGCACGGATCACCGGTGTGACTTCTCGCTCAGCGAGCCGCGCGCAGGTCCGCCTCGACGAGGGCGGCCGTGCGCCGCACCGGCCCGGCGAGCTCGTGGAGCTGCTCGACCGACCGCCGCATGGAGTTCGTCGACAGGTTGATCGCCCCGGCGGGCGCGCCCGAGCGGTCGAGCACCGGGGCGGCGATGGCGAGCACCCCCGGCTCGAACTCCTGGTCGACGATCGCGTACCCGCGCCGGCGGACCTCGTCGAGCTCCGCGCGCAGGCGGTCGGGATCGGTGATCGTCGTGGGCGTGTAGCCCTCCAGCGGCCCGTCGTCCAGGAGCCGGTCGAGCTCCTCGTCCGGCAGCGCCGCGAACAGGACCTTGCCGGTCGCGGTGGCGTGGGCGGGCAGGCGGCGGCCGATGTCGACGCGGATCGTCATGATCGCGCTCGACGGCACGTGCGCGACGTAGACGACGTGGCGCCCGTCGAGCACCGCCGCCTCGCTCGTCTCGTCCACCTCGGCGACGAGCGCGCGCAGCCGCGGCAGGACGAGGTCCGCGAAGGTCAGGCCCTGGAGGAACCCGAGGCCGAGCTGCAGGATCCGCGGCGTCAGGCGGAACAGGCGCCCGTCGGTCTCCACGTAGCCGAGCTCGATCAGGGTGATGAGGAACCGGCGCGTCGTGCCCCGCGTCATGCCCGTCGCGATCGCCAGGTCGCGGACCGTCGCCTCGGGGCCGACCCGGGCGAACGCCTCGATCAGCTCGAGCGCGCGCTCGACCGAGCGGATGAACTCGCGCGGACGACCGTCGGCGTCCGGCGTCGCCCCGGCGATCGCCTCGCTCACCGCGCCTCCACGGGAGCGAGGCCCCGACTCCGTCCCCGCGACCGAGCGCGGAGGCCGGCGCGCGGGCCGGCCGGAGCGGGCCGGCGAACAGTCTCGTCAAGGTGCATGGATCGTCCCTCTCGAATGCGGCGCGCCGGTGGCGCGCTCGCGATCCGAGCGATTGTACGCATCATGTGATCGTACGCTCCGCGACGGATCGCACGAGATGGCGCACGACTGTCCGCTGTGCGCACATTCCGAGGCGGCCGGAGCACCCCGCGTCAGCGGATGTAGGTCGCCCCGTTGACGTCGAGCGTCGCGCCCGAGAGATGGCGCGCCCGCCCGCTGGCGAGGTACACGACCAGGTCGGCGATCTCCTCGGGCGGCACCCACTCGCCCATCGCCAGCCCGCGGGTGATGACCTCGCGGCCGCCGACCTGCTGGGCGGCGTCCTCGGACATCTGCGTGTCGACGACGCCCGGCGCGATGACGTAGGCGAGCAGCCCGTCGGCGGCGTGGGCGCGCGCGAGCGTCTGAGTCGCCGCCTTGACGGCGGCCTTCGAGGCCGAGTAGGCGATCAGGTGCGGGTTCGTGGAGCCGCGCTGGGCGGCCCAGCTCGACAACGTGACGAGCACGCCGGCGCGGCGGGCCACGAAGTGGCGGGCCGCCTCGCGCACGAGCGCCATCGGGCCGGCGACGTTGACGGCGAGCGTCGTCGCCCAGATCTCGTCCCACTCGTCGTCGGAGGCGTCGAGCGGCGAGGCGAGCATCTGCGCGGCGTTCGAGACGAGGACGTCGACCTCGCCCTTCCAGGCGAGCGCCTCGCGCCACAGCGCACGCGCCGCGGCCGGGTCGGCGAGGTCCGCCCGGCAGAGCAGGCGGCGCTCCGGCGGCACGCCGGCGACGGCGGCCGCGGCCCCGTCGGCGTCGCTGCGGTAGTGGGCGATGACGTTCGCGCCCGCGGCCCCGAGCGCGCGCGCGGTGGCGGCGCCGATGCCCTTCGAGGCGCCGGTGACGAGGACGGTTCGTCCGGTGAGGTCATGCATCGTTCGATGGTCGCACGAGAGTGCGACCACCGTACGTCCGGTCAGGTCTCGGGCGGCGCGTCGAAGTGGCTGAGCGCTCCCGCGCTCGCGGCGACGACGAGCACGATCGCGACGACCTCGCGCGCGACGAGCGGCTGGCCGAGCGCGACGAAGCCGACGAGCGCGGCCACGGCCGGCTCGATCGACAGCAGGACGCTGAAGACGTGGCGCGGCATCCGGCGCAGCGCCTCGGTCTCCAGCGTGTACGGGATCGCCGAGCTCAGGATCCCGGCCGCCGCCCCGACCGCCAGGACCTCGGGGCGCAGCAGCGTGCCGCCCGCCTCGGCCACGCCGGGGACGAGCGGGACGAGCGTGCCGACCGCCATCGCCAGCGCGACGCCCTCGGCGCCCGGCACCCGCCCGCCGACCCGGCCGGCGAGGACGATGTAGGCGGCCCAGCCGCCGCCGGCGGCGAGCGCGAAGGCCAGGCCGACCCCGTCGATCGTCTCCGCGCCCCCGGGGTTGGCCAGCAGGACGATGCCGCCGCCGGCCAGGACGACCCACAGGAGGTCCAGCGGCCGGCGCGAGCCGACGATGGCGACGCCGAGCGGGCCGACGAACTCGACGGTCACCGCGATGCCGAGCGGGAGGCGGTCCAGCGCCTCGTAGAAGCTGAGGTTCATGACGCCGAGCGCGACGCCGAACGCGGCGACGACGCGCAGCGTCTCGCTCGCGTGGCGGCCGAAGCGGGGGCGCACGATCGCGGCCATGACGAGCGCGGCGGCGGCGATGCGCAGCAGGCAGGCGCCGGCGGGCCCCACCTCCTCGAAGAGCGTCGTGCCGGCCGCCGCGCCGACCTGCGTGGAGACGATCGCGCCCAGCACGAGCAGCGGCGGCGGCACCGCCGGGCGCCGCCGCGCTACGGCTTCAGCCGGCGTCCGGTCCGGAAGAGCCACGAGGACCACGCGACCATGACCGCGGCCAGGGCGCCCGTCACCCCGAGCGCCAGCGCGACGCTCACGTCGCTGGTGCCCAGGAAGCCGTAGCGCATCGCCTGCACGAGGTAGAAGATCGGGTTGGCGTGCGAGATCTCCTCCCACGGCGACGGCAGCAGGTCGACCGAGTAGAAGACGCCGCCGAGGAACGTCAGCGGCAGGATCACGATGTTGTTGACGAAGCCCGCGTGGTCCCACGTCTGCGCGTAGATGCCGACGACGACGCCGAGCGAGGCGAACAGCGTCAGGCCGAGCGCGGTGGCGGCGACGAGCACCAGCGGCTCGCGCAGCGGCAGGTCGGCGATCGGCAGGGAGAGGGCCAGCAGCGCCAGCGCGATGAGCAGCGCGCGCACCACGCCGCCGAGCGTGAGCCCGAGGTTGATCTCCCAGGGACGCATCGGCGAGGCGAGGATGTCGTTGATGTAGCGGTCGAAGCGCGCCTGGAAGACGGTCGATGAGTTGTTGGAGTACGCGGCCTGCACCATCGCCATCGTGATGAGGCCGGGGACGATGAACACCTCGTAGTCGACGCCGCCGACCTGGCGGATCCGCCCGCCCAGCGACAGGCCGAAGACGACGATGAACAGGAACGACGAGACGACCGGCGCGGCGATCGTCTGCGACCACAGCTTCAGGACGCGCACCACCTCGCGGTGCGTCAGCGCGAGCAGGCCGGTGCGCGTCATGCCGCGTTCATGGCCTTCATGTAGACCTCCGTCAGCGTGGCCGCGTCGAAGCGGCGGCGCAGCTCGTCGGCGGTGTCCCGCGCCAGCAGCCGCCCGTCGCGGATGAGCGCGATGTCGCGGCAGAGCTCCTCGGCCTCCTCGAGGTAGTGCGTCGTGAGGAGGATCGTCGTGCCCTCGCCGTGCAGGCGGCGGATGTAGCGCCACAGCTCGATGCGCAGCTCGAAGTCGACGCCCGCGGTCGGCTCGTCGAGGATCACCAGGCGCGGCTCGTGCATGAGCGCCCGGGCCAGCAGCAGCCGGCGGCGCATGCCGCCCGACAGCGCGGGCGCGCGGACGCCGGCCTTCGCGCGCAGGTCGAACACGTCCATCATCTCGCGCGCGCGCCGGCGCGCGTGCGCGCGGGACATGCCGTAGTAGCCGCCGTGGAAGAGCAGCGTCTCCTCGACGTCGAGGAAGCGGTCGAGGTTGACGTCCTGCTCGGCCAGGCCGATCAGCCGCCGCGCCTCCCAGGTCGTGTGGGGGTGGCCGAAGACGCGGATCTCGCCGGCGGTGACGCGGATGAGGTTGCAGACGGCGCTGATGAGCGTCGTCTTGCCGGCGCCGTTGGGGCCGAGCAGCCCGAAGAACTCGCCGTCGGGGATCGTGAGGTCGAAGCCGTCGAGGGCGAGGAAGCCGTCGTCGTAGCGCTTGGTCAGGCCGGTCAGCTGGAGAGCGGGGACGGACGCCACGTCCCCACACGCTACGACAGCGCCGTAGGGTCGCTCGGGCGATGACCGGCGCGGTCGACCTGTACTGGATCCCGCTGGGGGCGGGCCGCCGCTGCGTGCGCGTGAACGGGATCGCATTCGAGGCGCTGTCCGCGCTGCGGGATCGTCGCGCGCGCTGCGACCTGTACCACGCGGCCCTGGTGGTCGAGGTCGACGGCGGGCGCACGACGATCGAGCTGGCGCCGTCGCCCGACGCCGACGAGGCGAGCCGCGGGGTCGTGGCGACGGGCCCCGTCGGCCTGCGCGCGCTGGGGCGGGTGCGCCTGTTCCGCTACGAGCTGCGCTGCTGGCGCGGCGGGTCGATCCCCGACCTGCGGTGGGCGGTCGGCGGCGCGCGACGGGTGAGCGAAGACGCCGGCGTCGCCCGCCGCGTGCTCGCGCTCGCGCCCGCGGTGCCGCGGCTCGTGTGGGGCCGCGACGAGCTCGGCGCGGGCGAGATGTGGAACTCGAACTCGGTCGTCGCCTGGCTGCTCGCGACGGCCCGGGGCGCCGGTCGAGCGCGCGGTCCCGCCGCCCCGCGGGCGCGCGCCCGGCTGGGACGCCGGACTGGCCGCCGCGGGGGCCCGCTAGCCTGCTGGACCATGCCCCTGATCCCGACCGTCATCGAGCGCAGCGCGCGCGGCGAGCGCGAGTACGACATCTACTCGCGGCTGCTGAACGAGCGCATCATCTTCCTCGGCTCGGCCGTCGACGACCAGGTGGCGAACCTGATCGTCGCGCAGCTGCTGCACCTCGAGTCCGCCGATCCCGACAAGGACATCTCGCTCTACATCAACTCGCCCGGCGGGTCGATCTACGCGGGCCTGGCGATCTACGACACGATGAACTTCATCAAGCCCGACGTGCAGACGATCTGCTGCGGGATCGCGATGAGCATGGGCTCGCTGCTGCTGGCGGGCGGGGCGAAGGGCAAGCGCTTCTCGCTGCCGAACTCGCGCATCCTGATCCACCAGCCCTCCTCCGGCTTCGAGGGCCAGGCGACCGACATCGAGATCCACGCGCAGGAGATCATCAAGACGCGCAAGCGGATCGACGAGATCTACGCCCGCCACACGGGCCAGTCGGTCGAGCAGGTCCACGCCGACATGGAGCGCGACCGCTTCTTCAAGCCCGAGGAGGCCGTCGAGTACGGCCTCATCGACCGGGTCATCACGTCGCACTGACCCCCACGTGGGAGCCCTCGAGCACGGTATGCCTGCACGATCGCTCTCACCCCCGGGCGCAACGAACGGGGCCGTCCACGCGCCCTCGATGATGCCGTTCCACGCGGTCACCCCACGAGCGCGTCGCGGGGCAAGGCCCTAGCCCGGCGCCGGGTCGAGCACGCCGCCCGGCTCGTAGGGCTGCCCGAGCGGGTGACCGAGGCGCTCGGCGAGGTCGGCGAGACGGTTGGCGAGCCGGCCGACGGCGCCGATGACGCTGAGCGGCACCTCGATCGGGGCGGTCGAGGGCGGCGGGTTCGCGGTGCCGTCGGCGCTGCCGGGGACGTCGGCGACCGCGTCGAGGAGCTCGGCGGCCGCGTCGGCCTCGGCCACGGCGGCGCGCGCGGCGTCGCGCACCGCGGCGAGCTGCGACGCGTAAGGCTGCTGGGCGGCGACGACCGCGGCGCGGGGCGCCTGCTCGCGCGGGCGCACCTCGCCCAGGCGCTCCAGCGACACGTCGACGTCGGTCCCGATCGCCTCCAGCGCCGCGCCCAGCAGCGCGAGCCGGTGGCGCAGCGCGGTCACCTGGTCGCGCGGGACGCTCGTCGACGTCGCGGCCGTGATCGGCCCGGCCACCGCGATCGTCTCTCGCACGACCGCCTGCAGCTCGGCGAACCGCCTGACGATGCGGCCGAACTCGTCGGCGCGCCCGCTGCGGCGCAGCACGATCCGGCGCGCGCGGTCGCCGCGCAGGTCGACGCGCAGCCGGTCGCCGGGGCGCAGGCCGGCGAGCGTCATCCGGCCGGTGCCCCAGCGGATCGGGCGCGACCCGCGCGGCACCACCGGCGCCACGACCGGCCGGCCGGCCCGCAGCCGGCCGCGCGGGCCGAGCAGCAGCGGCAGGCGCGTGGCGCCCGCCGCGTCGCTCGCCGCCGGGGCGATCACGACGGCCGACACGGTGCGCGTCGACGCCGGCGCCGCCCCGACGGCCAGCGCGGCGACGAGCACGGCAAGCGGCACCCCGATGACCCGTCCCAGCATCGCATCGCACCGTTTCCCGGTGCGAAGCGGGACGAAACGACCGCGGGTCAGGCGATCGCGTGCTCGATCGTGCCCAGCGACTCGATCTCGATGCGGATCACGTCGCCCGGCGAGAGGAACCGCTGCGGATCCATCGCCAGCCCCACGCCGGCGGGCGTGCCGGTGAGGATCAGGTCGCCCGGCTCCAGCGTGCAGGTCTCGCCGATGAACGACACGAGCTTCTCGATCCCGAAGATGAGGTCGCTCGTCGACGCGTCCTGGCGCAGCTCGCCGTTGACCCACGTGCGCAGACGCAGCGCCTCGGGGTCGGCGACCTCGTCGGCCGTCGTGACCCACGGCCCCCACGGGCAGGAGCGGTCGAAGCCCTTCGCGCGCGTCCACTGCGGCTCGCGCTTCTGGAGGTCGCGGGCGCTGAGGTCGTCGGCCACCGCGTAGCCGGCGACCGCGCCGTCCGGCCCCATGACCACGACGAGCTCGCCCTCGTAGTCGAGCCGGTGCGACGCCGCCTCGGGCACCTCGACCGGGTCGTTGGGCGCCGTCGACGACGACGGCAGCTTCATGAACACGATCGGCGCCTCAGGCACGTCGTTGCCGAGCTCGCCCGCGTGCGCGGCGTAGTTGCGGCCGATGCAGAAGATCGCGCGCGGCCGGGGCACCGGCGCCAGCAGGCGCACGTCGTCCAGCGGCCACGCCTCGCCGCGCGCCGGGGTGCGATCCCCCGACCGCAGGCGGTCCAGCACCGTCGAGCCGTCGCCGAACGCGGTGACGTAACCGCCGGTCACCTCGCCGGCCAGAGGCGCGTCGGCCCCGGAGGGCAGGAAGGTCGCCAGGCGCATGTGGGGCGGCAGCGTATCGCGCAGGTGCGCCTGGCGACACCCGCGGCGGTGTGGCTGCCCCCACCCCCGGACACCGGCCCGCCCACCTAGATGATTGATGCCACGGTGCTCGCTGTGGCGAAAGGGGACATAACGCAGCAGGTCGAAGTCGGCGGTGCCTAAACGCACCATCGACCCAAGGGGGCCATGATGCTCGCCGACCTCGACCTGCTGCTCACTGCGGTGTTCTGTGCCGCAGACGATTTCCTGCCCAAGCGGCCAGGAAACGCACGCCGAAGGATCACCGATGCGGAGGTCATCACGCTGTGCGTGGCA
>Ga0310821_100233_pt1 | contig 38279 bp, 36 predicted proteins | sample P4_ome_FD_201300 | JGI IMG/M metagenome (GOLD analysis project Ga0310821, IMG submission 201300) | Sorghum-adapted microbial communities from Joint BioEnergy Institute, Emeryville, California, United States - P4_Day56_Rep1 | ecosystem: Engineered > Bioreactor > SSF (Solid state fermentation) >...
ACCCGTAGTCCTTGACGTGCTCACGCACCATGCGCACCGCCCGAGCCTTGACCTCGGGGTCGTACTTCTTGGGCATCTCGCCATCCTTCATCACAAGGAAGCGGCAGAGAACCCGTGACGGTTCACGAATCACCACGAACATCGCGCACCTGTCGGCGAACCGCTTGGGCCCGGGCCGCGACGCCCTCAAGGCCGCCCTGGCCGCCACCTACCCGGACCGCAAGCCCGGGGCGATCGCCACCTGGGCCGGCACCCTCAGTCGGTTCCGGGACGAGATGCAGCCCGGCGACGTCGTCGTCGCCCCCTACAAGCCCGACAGCACGATCAACATCGGCGTCGTCGCCGGGCCCTACACCTTCGTCGCGGACGCGCCCACGCACCAGCATCGGCGTCCGGTGACCTGGAAGAAGGTCGGTGTCTCCCGGACAGTCTTCACGCAGCCGGCGCTCTACGAGCTCGGTGCGTTCCTCACGGTGTTCGGCATCCGCCGGCACGCCGCGGAGTTCCGGGCGGTACTCGACTCGACGGACGACTCCGTCGAAGGTGTGACCCGCCTGGTCGAGGCCGTCGCCCAGCGGACCTCCACGGAGGCCGAGACCACCGACGAGCCCCGAGCCTCGCGCATCGAGCGACACACCCGCGACTTCGTGCTCGAGACGCTCCACAAGCGGCTCACCCACGCCGAGTTCGAAGAGTTCACCGCCGACCTCCTCCGCGCCATCGGCTACCAGGCCCGTGTGACCGCGTACAGCCAGGACGGCGGAGTGGACGTTGTCGCCCATCGCGACCCGCTCGGCGTCGAGCCGCCGCTCATCAAGGTGCAGTGCAAGCACCACACGGGGACCGTCGGGGCGCCGGAGGTGCAGCAGCTCATCGGGACGCAGGGCGCCAACGAGCTCTCGCTCTTCGTGACGCTGGGCGCCTACAGTCGCGACGCCGTGGCCATCGAGCGCACGCGCAGCGGCCTCCGCCTGCTCACCGGTGAGGACATCGTCACCCTCGCGCTTCAGCACTACGCCTCGCTACCCCAGCGGTGGCGCTCGCGCATCCCGCTCACCGCGGTGCTTGTCGTTGATGACGCTGCCGACACGTGATGGAGTGCCGCGCACCGTTGGCGTGCGGCGAGGACAATCGGATGTCGGCGGCCGGTGCGATGCTTCCGACTACACAAACTGAGGGCGAGGAGAGCACCATGACCATCACCTTCCTCACCAAGGACGACATCGCGAGCCGTCGCGAGGAGCTCCTTTCCGCGGCGGGCCTTGGCCTGGAGGAGTTGCGTTCCCGCCAGGCGGCGTTCCAGCTCTCGCCCGAGCAGGCGCTCATCCTCAAGGAACTCGAGGACCTGGAGTACCTGGCGAGTGCCTGATCCGGACCTCGACAACCGGCTGAAGGAGGAGGTCAGCGGGTTTGCAGACGAGCTGAGCGAGCTCCTCACAGGTGTGTTCCCCGGCCTGTCGGTGGAGTTCAGCGCGCTCGCCGCCACAGGCGCGTCCACTCTCGTCATCATCGAGCAGATGCCGCGCGACGGCCTACCCCTCTGCGTCGACGGGCAGCCTCTCCTCTCGCTGTCGACCACCTACCGGTGCGCGTGGGACCACGCTGGGGAGTACCTCGCCATCCAGGAGTCCACGATCGCCGTCGCGCTAATCGGGGCCGAAGAGCCCCTCTTCCGGTACGACTTCATGCGGACCTGCGACGGCAAGGTTCCCTGTGCGCACCTGAATGTCCACGGTCACCGTGACGAGCTGGTCTTCGCTCTCACCCAGTCAGGCCGCCGCCAGCGCGGGAAGTCCCGCGCGTACTCCATGGAGAAGGGGAAGATCCCCCGACTTGCGAACCTGCACTTGCCCCTTGGCGGCCCACGCTTCAGGCCGTCGCTCGAAGACGTTGTCGAGATCATTGTTCGCGAGTTCGGCCTCGACACGACGAAGGACTGGCAGCGAGCCATCCGAGAGGGACGGGCGCGCTGGCGCGAGAAGCAGCTCAGCGCAGCAGTCCGTGACGATCCTGAGACGGCAGCGGGTGTCCTCCGGCATCTCGGGTACGACGTGACATGGAGTGTCGAGAAGGCACCTCCCGCCCGACGCGACGAACGCGTGCTCGCCCTCTGACGTCACGCATCGAGGAGGAACCCGCATGGCGGACGCTCGTCGCCTGGTCGACAAGCTGTGGTCGTACTGCAACGTGCTGCGCGACGACGGGGTCGGCACCCTGGAGTACACCGAGCAGCTGACCTACCTGCTGTTCCTGAAGATGGCGCACGAGCGGGCCACACGGCCGCGGCGGCCCGAGCAGATCGTCCCCGACGAGTTCTCCTGGCAGCGGCTGCTGGACGCCGACGGGGTGCAGCTCGAGGTCGAGTACACGCGGATCCTGCTCGGCCTGGCCAAGCAGCCGGGCACCCTGGGCACGATCTTCCGCAAGGCTCAGAACCGCATCCAGGACCCCGCCAAGCTCAAGCGCCTCATCCACGACCTGATCGACGCCGAGCAGTGGTCCCAGGCTGGCGTCGACATCAAGGGCGACGCCTATGAGTCGCTCCTGTCCAAGGGTGCTGAGGACATCAAGTCGGGCGCCGGGCAGTACTTCACGCCCCGCCCGCTCATCCAGGCCATGGTCGACTGCGTCCAGCCGACGGTGCGCGACACCGTGACGGATCCCGCTGCCGGGACGGGCGGCTTCCTGCTGGCGGCGCACGGGTACGCGGCCCGCGGCGCAGAGCACATGGACCCCACCGAGCGGGCGCACCTGCGCGACGGGTTCGTGCACGGCGTGGAGCTCGTCGACGGGACCGCGCGCCTGGCGGCAATGAACCTGCTGCTGCACGGCATCGGGCAGCCGAACGGCGACTCGCTGATCGACGTCAAGGACTCCCTGATCGCCGACCCGGGACGGCGCTGGTCGGTGGTCCTGTCGAACCCGCCCTGCGGGCGAAAGTCGTCCCTGACGATGGTCGGCGCCGACGGGCGTGAGGCCCGGGAGGACCTGGAGATCGAGCGTCAGGACTTCGTTGTCACGACGTCCAACAAGCAGCTGAACTTCCTCCAGCACATCATGACCATCCTGGACATCAACGGCCGCGCCGCCGTCGTTCTGCCGGACAACGTGCTGTTCGAGGGCGGCGCCGGGGAGACCCTCCGCCGGCGGCTGCTGCACGACTTCGACCTGCACACCATGCTGCGCCTGCCCACCGGCATCTTCTACGCCCAGGGCGTCAAGGCGAACGTGCTGTTCTTCGACAAGCGCCCCGCGGCCGAGCACGCCTGGACCGAGCGGCTGTGGGTGTACGACCTGCGCACGAACATGCACTTCACGCTCAAGCAGAACCCGCTCACCCGCGCCGCGCTCGACGACTTCGTCGAGTGCTACGGCCCCGGCCGCGACCGGTCGGCGCGGGTGGAGACCGAGCGGTTCCACTCCTTCGGCTACGACGAGCTGGTCGCCCGCGACAAGGCGAACCTGGACATCACCTGGCTGCGCGACGAGTCCCTCGAGGACCTCGACAACCTGCCCGCCCCGGAGGTCATCGCGCGCGAGATCGTCGAAGACCTGACCGCCGCACTGGCCGAGTTCGAGGCCGTGGCGGCTGCGCTGGAGGCGGCCTCAGGCGATGGCGGGCCGACCGATGGCTGACGGCGTCGCCCCCCTGGTCGGCAACGCAGCCATCGAGACGGCAGCCCTGCTGTACGTCATGGCCCACGAACGAGCCGCAGGCCGAGAGCCGGCGGACACGCGCCACGTCGCTTCGGCACCGGTCGACGTCGTCAGCAGCGATCGCCTGATCGAGATCAAGGCCGCCGGGGGAACCACGCGGGGCGCCGACATCTGGCTGGAGCCCGCGCAGTACGAGGTCGCACGGACGGACCCGCGCTTCCACCTGTACCTGGTGGAGAACGTCCGCCAGGGCGACCCGGCCCAGTTCCGGCTGATCGACCTCCACGGGGACCGACTTCACCGACTTCTCGCCCGGGCCCGGGAGCGGCGGTACTTCACTGTCCCCTGGCCCGTCGCCGACTACGACGACGCGGTGAAGGCCCTCCCGTAGCCTGTCCTCGGACGGGTGGGCAGCCGGCCAGGTTCTCCCTAGCGAACTCCCTAGGGTTCCCCCAACTAATGTCCCCATGTCCCGGGCCTCTAGCTCAACTGGCAGAGCAGCGGACTTTTAATCCGCGGGTTCAGGGTTCGAGCCCCTGGGGGCCCACTGGCCATCGCCTCAGCGGTACGCCTCGGCCTGCGTCTCCTCGCGCGCCACGCGCACGCCGTACCGGTAGGCCAGGTGCCCGCCGAGGTACCCCGACACCCCGAGCAGCGCCAGCGCCACCACGCTCAGCGCGACCGCCGCCCCGCTCGACTCGTCGGCACCCTGCGAGGCCCGCAGCACGAGGCTCACGAGGAACAGCACGAGCACCCCGACGTTCAGCGCCATGTGCGTGAGCGCCGTCCGGAACACGCGCGTGCCGCGCGGGATCACCGTGAGGTCGAGCAGCCCCGCCAGTGCGGCGACCGCCGCCCCCACGCACCCGACCACGATGAGCCAGTACGCCCCGCGCGCGAACACCTCGGGCTCGTCCCCGAACGCCGCCACGAGGTCGAACACGAGGCTCGCCACCCACGTCCCGATCGGGATCGTCACGAGGATCGGGTGGACCGGGTGGCCGTACGAGCCGGCGAAGAACGTCCGGGGACGCTTGGCGCGCGCCATCCGCGCGGCCTCCCGCTCCGCGGCCGCCGACGACGGCGTGGGTGCTGCGGTCATGGCGGCCTCCCTCGGGCCGGCGGGGCCCGACGACGACGCGGCGCCCCTTCCGTACGACGATAGGGGCGCCGCGTGGGTACCGCGACTCGGGCCGGCGCCGGGCGCCGGCCGGCCGATCAGCGCTCGGCCCGGACCGGGATCAGCGCTCGGCCCGCACCAGGATCAGCGCTCGGCCTGGAACATCCAGAGGTGCTTCTCGAGGTCGGCCGTGATGCCGATGAGCAGATCCTGGCTCACGACGTCGGTCTTCTCGGTCTCCTCGATCGCCGCGCGCAGCCGCTCGATCACGGCCCGCAGCGCGCGCACGATGTAGTCCACGACGTCGTCGTCACGCACCCACCCGGTCGGGTGCTCCGGCAGCGCGGAGTCCTGCGCGACGGTGGCCGCCCGCCCGTCGGGCGTGAGCCCGATGGTGACGACGCGCTCGGCGACGTCGTCGGAGTGGGTCCGGGCGGCGTCGACCAGCTCGTCGAGCTGCAGGTGCAGCGGACGGAACCGCGGGCCGACCAGCGTCCAGTGCGCCTGCTTGCCGACCAGGTGCAGGTCGATCAGGTCGGCGAGCACGCGGTTGAGCGCGGCAGCCGTCGCGGTCCTCTCCGCCTCGGGCAGGGGGCTGGTCATCTCGTACTCGGTCATCGCTCCACCTCTCTCGACGTGCCGACATCCTCACCCGAGTCTGCCCCTCCGGCCAGGCCGGGCGCCGGGACTCTCGGCCGGGGTCGGTCCCCGCCCCGGACCGGGTGAAAACGGCGCGCCCCCGCGCGATCACCCGGCCCGCGCCACGAGGATGTCTCACGTCGCACCCGGGCACTGCCGATGTCCGGGGAGGACGCGGCGACCGACCCGCGAGGCCACCCACGACGGAAGGGGGCGTGTGTCCCTCCGAACCTCCGGACGCGCCGGATCGCCTCGCGCCGACTGGTTCGACCGCATGGTCGAGCGAGGCGCCGCCACCCCGCCCTGGGTGACGGGTGCGGCGGTCGCCGTCCTCCTCGCCGTGGCGTGGACCGCGACCTACTGGAGCGGAGGGTCGCAGCGCGCGCTCCCCCACCTCTTCTACATCCCGATCATCCTCGCCGTGCTGCCGTTCCGGCTGGTCGGCGGGCTCCTCACCGCCCTCGTGGCGGCCGTCCTCTGCGGGCCGCTCATGCCGCTCGACGCCACCACTGGCGAGCCGCAGACGACGGCGAGCTGGGTCTTCCGCGGGACGATGTTCCTGGCCGTGGCGACCGCCGCCGGCATGTCCCGCGCGGTGCGCGACCGCTTCAACGAGCACCAGCTCTCGACGGCCGTGCACAGCGAGATGGCGGACGCCGAGACCGTCACCGACGTCGACGAGACGCTCGTCCCCCTGCTGCCCGACGTCCTCGAGCACCGCCGGTTCCACCCGGTGTTCCAGCCCGTCTACGCGCTCTCCGACGGGCGCCTGCTCGCCGTGGAGGCCCTCACGCGGTTCGACGTCGAACCCCCCCGGGCGCCCGACGTCTGGTTCCGCACGGCGACCCGCGTCGGGCTCGGCGTGGACCTGGAGGTGGCGGCGCTCGAGGCGGCGCTCGAGGCCGTGGAGGACCTGCCGCCGTCGGTCGCGGTGTCGCTCAACGCGTCGCCGGCCACGCTCGGCGACCCGCGCCTGCACGCCCTCGTGGCGGCGAACCGGCACCGCCCGCTCGTCATCGAGATCACCGAGCACGCAGTCGTCTCCGACTACCACCTGCTCCAGGGCACGGTGGGCGACCTCCGCGCCCTCGGCGTGCGGATCGCCGTCGACGACGCGGGGGCCGGCTTCTCGAGCCTGCGGCACATCGTCCAGCTGGGCCCCGACACCATCAAGCTCGACATCTCGCTGACGCAGGGCGTCGCGGCGAACCCGCTGCGCCGGGCGCTCGCGGGGGCGCTCATCGACTTCGCCCAGCGGACCGGCGCCGAGCTCGTCATCGAGGGGATCGAGGAGATCGGCGACCTGTCGATCTGGACGAGCCTCGGCGCCGACGCGGCCCAGGGCTACCTGCTCGGTCGCCCCGGGCCGCTGCCGGTCGCGGAGTACTGCGCCCTGATGTCGTCCCTGCGAGGCGCGCGCGCCTGACGCGCGCACGACCGAGGCCGGCGCGGGCGCGCCACGAGCGGGCGCCGTCGTCCGGCGCCCGGGACAGGCCGCTCAGGCCTGGGCGTCCGCCTGCGGCGAGAGCATGAAGCCGGTGCCCTCGGGCGACGGCACGGCGTCCAGCTGCTGGTCGGCCAGCCGCTCCGACGTCGCGGGCTCCACGTACACGTGCGCGCCGCCGGCGTCGATCACGTCGTCGCCCGGGACGGGGGCCGTCACGAGGGACAGCTCGAAGTTCCCCTCCTGCTCCGCCGGGGCGATGCGCAGACCACCCTCCGCGGGCAGCTCGGCCCGGGAGGCGATGTCCAGCACGGCGATGCGGGCGTTCTCGGTCAGGGTCAGCATGCGCGTCCCTTCGGTCGTTCAGTTCGGCCACCTCGGCGACCGCGGACAGTCATCCACCGTCGCCGCATCCCGCCGACGCCGCAACCGCTCGACCGTGATCGTCCACTCATCGGGACGGGCCGGTGCCACACTGAGCGGACACCCCTACCCCCAGGAGGCGCCATGGCACGCGTGTTCGTCACCGGATCCACCGCCGGCATCGGACGGGAGATCGCCCGGCAGCTGCTCGAGGCGGGGCACGAGGTGGTCGGGCACGCACGCAGTCCCGAGCGGGCCGACCAGGTCCGGGCCGTCCTGCCCGGCCTGGCGGACGTCGTCGTCGGCGACCTGTCCTCGCTCACCCAGACGCGCGCCGTCGCCGAGGCGGCGGTCGCGACGGGGCCGTTCGACGCCGTCGTGCACAACGCGGGGGTCGGCGGCGGGTCGCCGGAGAAGATGATCACAGCGGACGGGCTCGAGCGCATCCACCAGATCAACACCGTCGCGCCGTACCTGCTCACGGCCCTCATGCCGCGGCCGCGGCGGCTCGTCTTCACGACGTCCGGGCTGCAGGCCAACGGCTACGCCGAGCCGGACGAGATCGAGTGGCCGTGGGACGGCATGCAGGCGTACGCCGACTCCAAGCTGCAGGACCTCATGATCGCGCTCGCCGTCGCACGGCTCTGGCCGGACGTGGTCGCCAACGCCGTCGACCCGGGCTGGATCCGCACGCGGCTCGGCGGGCCGAACGCGACCGACGACGTCGCGGCCGGCGCGGACACGCAGGTCTGGCTGGCCACGAGCGACGACCCGGACGCGCTGGTCAGCGGACGGTTCCTCAAGCGGCGCACGGAGCTCGAGCCCAACCCGCAGGCGCTCGACGTCGAGCTGCAGGACCGCCTGCTGGCGCGCCTCGCCGAGGAGACCGGGACGCCGCTGCCGCGCTGAGCGGGCGGCGCCGGGTGCTCAGCCCTCGACGGCGGCGTCGCGCTCGGCGAGCGCCTCGGGGCCCGGGCCGGTGAACGCGCGCGAGCGCTCGACCGCGAACACGCTGCCCGTGAACAGGCGCGAGTCGCGCCGCGGGTCGACGAGGACCGTGGTGCTCCCCGGCACGGCGGCCCGGTCGCGCCGGCCCGTCGCGCCCGACGGCGAGGGCGCGCCCTCCGTCGGCGTCGTCCCGGCGGCGGGGGCCGGCGTGGCGCCCGGCGGCCGCTCGCCCGGCCGCTGCCGCGCCCGCCACTCGACGAGCGCCTCCCGCACGTCGCACGCCAGGTCGGCGAGCCGGGGCGCGTCCGCGGCGCTCATCGCGGCCCGGACGCGCACGCGGTCGCCCGTGGCGTCGACGACCTGCAGCACCGCGAGCCGGCGGTCCCACAGGTCGTTGGCCTCGAGGACCCGCAACAGCTCCGCCCGCACGTCGGCGACGGGCACGCCCGGCTCGAGGTCCAGCTCCACCGTGCCGACGATCTCGGCGCTGCGGCGGGTCCAGTTCTCGAACGGCGCCGACGTCAGCCGCCGCGCGGGCACGACCACCCGGCGGTCGTCCCACGCCTGCACGACGACCGACGTCGTCGTGATCTCCTCCACCCGGCCCCACACGCCGTCGACGGACACGACGTCGTCCAGCCGGACGGCGTCGGTCGCGGCGAGCTGAACCCCAGCGGCGACGTCGCGCAGCCACGGCACCACCGCGGCCACCGCAGCGACGAGGGCGAGCGCCACGAGCGCGGCCAGCACCAGGGCGGCCGGCCGCGTCGCCGGCTGCACGCCGAGCAGCCCCGCGACGCCCGCCGTGACGACGACGGCGACCGCGGCCCGGCGCAGGGCCGCCGCCTGCGCGCGGCTCCCCCGGGCCTGCCGGTGCCCCGGCGCGTCCGTGCGGTGCCGGCCCAGCGCGGCGTCGACGCACGCGGGCACGACGACGGCGAGCAGCCAGGTCCCCGCGGCGATCCCGACGAGCGCGGCGGCGACGTCGACCCCGTGCGGCGTCCCGTCCGCGACGACCCCGACGGCGACCCACACGGCGAGCACGGCGAGCAGCACCCGCAGCGGGCCGCGCGTACGGCGGGCGAGGTGCGCCCACAGCCAGCGCCGTCGGCCCACCGCGCGCAGCAGGGCGGCGACGGCCTCCGTGAGCAGGATCGCGACGATGAGCGCCCCGGCGACGGCGAGGACGACGGCGGCGGGGGCCGGCGTCGTGCCGCCGGACGCGGCGGCGGGGAGCACGGCGGACGGGACGGTCACGGCGAGGACGGCCATGGGGCGCATCGCCCCAGGCTAGGGCGGTCGGCGCGGACGCGGGGAGTGAGCGGCGGCGGCGCCGGGGGCAGGGCCGAGCTCGGCGAGGGGCCCGCGCGGGGTGCGATCCGCTCGACATGCGGCCCGCCCGGATCGCACTTACCGTCCTGAAAAGGGTCGGTCCTCACCGGTCCCGTTCACCGACGGAAGGGGAACACCATGGGTATCGGCGGGATCATCAGTGCGATCGTCGTCGGCCTCATCATCGGCGCCCTCGGCCGCCTGTTCGCGCCTGGTCGCCAGCGCATCTCCATCCTTGTCACGATCATCATCGGCATTCTCGCCGCGCTGCTGGGCACCTGGATCGCCTCGCTCATCGGGGTCGAGCAGACCAGCGGCATCGACTGGATCGAACTCCTGCTGCAGATCGGGCTCGCCGTGATCGGCGTGCTCATCGCCGCCCGCCTCATGGGCTCGCGGCGCCGCACGGTGCTCTGAGCAGGCCCTCGGGGAGGCGGTCGCCGTCGGGCGGGCGCCTCCCCGAGTCATGTCCGGGAGATCCCCGAGTGGAGCGCCATGGCGCCACGGCGCTCCACTCGAGCCGTTCCGCCGCCAGGACGCGCCAGTCGAGGGCGCCTGGTCGACGCTCAGCCCGACGCGCTACCCCCGCAGCGCGTCGAGGCGCCCGGCGGCCTCCTCGAGCACGGCCTCCCGCCCCGCGTACACGCCCTCCGCGCGCGGCCAGTGCACGACGACGTCCGTGAACCCGAGCGCGGCCGCCCGCCCGACCGCCTCCTCGAACAGATCGACGGACTCCAGGGAGTAGCGCGGTGCGGCGTCGACGTTGAGGTAGCGCGCGATCGCCGACGGGTCGCGCCCGGCCGCGCGGGCGGCGTCGTCGAACCGGGCGACGTGCTCGGCCAGCCCCGCCCACCAGGCCTCCCACGCGGCCGACGGCGACGCGCCGTCGTCGGGCACGGGGCGGCCCAGGGTGGCCCAGCCGTCCCCGAACCGGGCGGCCACGGCCATGGCGCGCGGCCCGTCCGCGGCGACGACGAACGGCACCCGCGGCTGCTGGACGCACCCCGGGATCATCCGCGCGCCGTTCGCGGTGTAGTGCGCGCCGGCGTGGTCGGTCACGGGGTGCGTGAGGAGCGCGTCGAGGAGCTCGACGAACCCGGCGAACCGGGCCGTGCGCTCGGCGAGCGTCGGCGCGGGGCCGAGCACCTCGGCGTCGTGCCCCCGGCCACCCGCGCCCAGGCCGAGGACGAGCCGGCCGCCGCTGATGTCGTCGAGGCCCATGACGTCCTTGGCGAACGGCACCGGGTGGCGGAAGTTCGGGCTCGCCACCCACGTACCCAGGCGGATGCGCTCCGTCACGGCGGCGACGGCCGCGAGCAGGGGCATCGTGGCGAACCAGGGCTCGTCGGCGAGGGACCGCCAGGCCAGGTGGTCGTACGTCCAGGCGTGGTCGAAGCCGTACTCCTCCGCGCGGCGCCAGCGCTCCCGGGCGCGCGGCCACCGGTCCTGGGGCAGCAGGACGACGCCGACCCGCACGTCAGGCCCAACCCAGCTCGTGGAGGCGCTCGTCGTCGATGCCGAAGTGGTGGGCGATCTCGTGCACGACCGTCACCGCCACCTCCTCGACGACCTCCTCCACCGTGTCGCAGATCGCGAGCGTGGGCTCGCGGAAGATCGTGATGCGGTCGGGCAGCGCGCCCGCCGCCCACCAGCCGTCGCGCTCGGTGAGGGCGACGCCGTCGTAGAGGCCGAGGAGGTCGTCCGGCTCGCCGGGCGGGGGGCGGTCCTCGACGAGGACGACGACGTTGTCCATCTGCTCGGCGATCTCCTCCGGGATGAGGTCGAGCGCGTCGCGGACCGCGTCCTCGAACTCCTCGCGCGACATCTCGACCACGGGGCCATTGTGGCGCGGCCGGGCGGGGCGGGGCGGGACGTCGGGCGGCGTCCGGCGCCGTCCCCGAACCGGCTTTGGAGATCCCTGGCGGAGACCGTATGCTTTCGGAGGTCTTCGGCGCTTCGACGTCACGGGCGTCCGGTCGGGCCCCCATCGTCTAGCGGCCTAGGACCCCGCCCTTTCACGGCGGTAGCACGGGTTCGAATCCCGTTGGGGGTACGTGCACGTGGAGTGGAGCACGACAACTGAAGAGCGTTCGAGTTCAGCAGTACCGCAAGGCCCCGTAGCGCAGTCTGGTTAGCGCGCCGCCCTGTCACGGCGGAGGTCGCGGGTTCAAGTCCCGTCGGGGTCGCTCGGCGGCCATCCGGTTCTCCGGACGGTCGACCACCGGCCACTTAGCTCAGTTGGTAGAGCGTTCGACTGAAAATCGAAAGGTCGGCAGTTCGACCCTGCCAGTGGCCACCGCACACGCGCCCCGTCTCCTCGTGAGGCGGGGCGTTCGTCGTGTCCGGGGGCGTTCTCCTTCGCCCGCCCGACGGCGGGCCGGCGCGACGGCGCGGCGGCGCGGCGGTGGGGCGCCGGCGCATGAGCTGCCGCGCACGACGGCGGGCGACGCACGGTGGGGCGCCGGCGCATGAGCTGCCGCGCACGACGGCGCAGCCGCCCGACGGCGCAGCCGCACGACGGCGCGACCGCACGACGGCCGCGGCTACCGCCACACCCCTCCACCGTTCGCCGTGGGCGGATTGTCCGTTCCGTCCTCGGGTGGTAATCTTTCGAACATCAGTTCGAATCGACGGAGGCGGGCAGGCCGGGCGATGACCGAGCGGCAGGGAGACGCACTGGATCGCGCGCTGCGCGACGCGGTGCTCGCCGCCGAGCAGGCCGCCGAGGAGGCGCGTGCCTGGGATCCGGCCCGCCGTCGTCGAGCGCTGGAGGGGCTCGACCGGACGCTCGCGGCACTCACCGCGGCGCGCTCGGCGGTCCTCCTCGCGGAGCGGGACGCCGGCTCCTGGCGCGGCTCGGGCGACCCGTCGTTCGCCGCGTGGCGAGGGCGGACGTCGAGGGCCGGGCGGGGCGCCGCCATCACCGAGGAGCGGCGGGCGACCACGCTCGCCGACATGCCCGCCCTGCGCGAGGCGACCGTGGCGGGCGAGGTGAGCGTCGTGCACGTGGACGTCGTCGGGAAGGTGGTGGCGCGCGGCTCGACGGCGGTGCGCACGGCGCTGTCCAGCGCGGAGGGGCGCGAGCAGGTCCTCACGATGGCGCGGCAGCTCGACGCCGGGCGGTTCGCGCGCGCGATGGACACGTGGGCCGCGACGGTGGACGCGGCGCAGCTCGAGCGCACGCACCAGGCGCAGCGCGCGGGGCGGTTCCTGCACGTCGTGGACGCCCCGGACGGCACCCGGATCAGCGGCCGGCTCGACGCGATGGCCGGGCACCGGCTCCGCCTCGCACTCGAGGCGCTGACGCCGCGGCCCGCCGCCGACGACGACCGCTCCCCCGAGCAGCGCCGCGCCGACGCGCTCGACGCCCTCGCGGAGACGGTCCTGGCCCTGCCGGAGACGAAGCCCGGCGCCTCGGTGCGCCCGCACGTCTCGTTCCTCATGTCGGAAGAGACGTGGGCCGCGCTCCGGGCGGCGTACCGCGACGCGTCGGCCGCGGGCGGGGCCGGGGCCGCGGGCGCGGGCGTGGGCGCGGGGCACGGCGGGGCCGCGACGGTGCCGCCCGTGACGCTCGAGGACGGCACGCCGGTCCCGATGAGCGAGGTCGCGCGGGCGCTGTGCGACTGCGAGTTGACCCGGCTCGTCATGGACGCGGCGGACGAGCCGCTCAACCTCGGGCGCGCCGTCCGCCCGTACACCGGGAGCCAGCGACGGGCCGTGATCGCCCGAGACCGGGGGTGCGCGTGGCCGGGTTGCCCGGTGCCCGCGCGGTGGTGCGAGGTGCACCACATCCGCTGGTGGGAGCGGGACCTCGGCGAGACGTCCGTGGAGAACGGAGCCCTCCTCTGCTCGTTCCACCACCACGAGGTGCACCGCCAGGACCTCACGCTCGTGCGCCGGGCTGCCACGCCGGCAGAGCGCACGGCGACCGGGCGCGGGGTGGCGTACGTCGTCGCGCGCCGGGCCGGGGGCGTGGTCGCGGGGTCTCCCGACGGCGGGCCGCCAGGAGAGGCGCCCCGCTGGGGAGCGAGCGGGCCGCCCGGAGGCGCGGACGAGAGGGTGGGTGAGCCGCCCGGAGGCGCGGCGGACGAGAAGGTGAGTGAGGTGCGGGGCGCGCCGGCGGCGCGACCGCCAGGTGAGCCGGGCCGGGACGAGGAGCTGCTGTTCGTCGCGTGAGCGGCGGGTGGCCCGCGCGGTCGGGATGCCGCGGGTGGGGACGTGTGCGGGGCGACTCCCGTTGCCCAACGGCCTGCGCGCGGGTTTGCTGTGGCAGAGAATGACACGTGCGCCGGCCCCGAACGGGCCCGTCGGCGCCACAGCGGGCCTCACGAAGGGCGTGATGACGTGACCACGAGCACTGACCGGACGGACGGTCGCAGGGACGGCAAGCCCAGCATCGGCGACCTCGTCTCGACGCTCTCGGAGAAGCTCTCGACGCTCATCCGGCACGAGATCGAGCTCGCCAAGGCCGAGATGGCCGAGAAGGCGAAGCACGCCGGGCTCGGGATCGGGCTCTTCGTGGGGGCGGGCGTCCTGGCGTTCTGGGCGACCGGCGTCCTCATCGCGACGATCATCCTCGGCATCGCCGAGGGGCTGCCCGCCTGGTTGGCCGCGCTCATCGTCTTCGTGGCGATCCTCCTCGTGGCCGGGCTGATGGTGTTCCTCGGCAAGCGCGCGCTCGAGAAGAGCTCCCCGCCCGTGCCCGAGCGCGCCCAGGCGAACATCAGACTCGACGTCGAGGCCGTCCGCCAGGGCCTCGCCAAGGAGGACGCATCCGCATGAGCACCGACGCCAAGGCCCAGCTCGAGGCCGACATCGCGCGCACCCGCGCCGAGCTCCGCGCCACCGTGGACGAGCTGTCCGACCGGCTCAACCCCAAGACCCAGGCGCAGGACGCCCTCGACGAGGCGAAGGTCGCCCTGCGCGAGCTCAGGCGCAAGGTGACCGGCGAGGTCCGGCCCGCGGACGAGCCCGAGCCCACCCGCACCGGCTGGATCGTGCTCGGCGCCGCCGCGGCGGTCGCGGCGGCCGTCGTGTCGACGATCGTCAGGAAGCTCTAGACGCGCGCCTGCTCGTGCGCGAGCAGGGCCCGCTTGACGTCGAGGCCGTAGGCATAGCCGCCGAGCGAACCGTCCGCCCGGACCACGCGATGGCACGGGACGAACGGCGCCACGAGGTTGCGGGCGCACGCCGACCCGGCCGCGCGCACCGCCGTCGGGCGGCCCGCCATCGCGGCGAGGCGGGAGTAGGTGACGGTCGTGCCCGGCGGGATCGAGCGCATCGCCGCCCAGGCGGCCTGCCGGAAGGGCCCGCCCGGCTGAGCCACCGGCACCTCGTCGAGGGCGGCGAGGTCACCCGCCCAGTAGCGGGCCAGCGCATCGACGACGCCGCCCGGCAGATCCTCGGGCGCGACCACGGGCACGTCGGGGCCCATGAGGTCGACCGGGCCGAAGAGCGCCCGGCGGACGACGCCGTCCGGCCCGACCGCGAGCGACAGGTCACCCACGGGCGTCTCGACGGTGCTCGCGACGGTGCTCGCGACGATCATCTGTCCTCCACGGTCCGGGTCCACAGGTGCTGGGTGGCGTAGCCCCGCCACGGCCGCCAGCGCTCCGCGCGGGCGAGCGCCTCGCGCGGCGAGTCCACGCCGAGCGCGCGGCGCAGCACGAGGTCGTGCGCCGGGAAGGCGTCGGGGTCGCCGAGCGCGCGCAGGGCGACGTACTCCACCGTCCACGGCCCGACGCCGGGCAGGTCGCCCAGGGCGGCGCGGGCCACCTCGCGGTCGGCCCCCGGCCCGAGGTCGAGGCCGTCGTCGAGCGCCGAGGCGAGGGCGTGCAGGGCGCGGGCGCGGGACTCGGTGAGGCCGAGCGCGCGCAGGGCGTCGGGGCCCGCGGCGCGGACGGCGGCCGGCGTCGGGAAGGCGACGAGGCCCCACGGCGTGGGCGAGCCGAGCGCGGCGACGAGGCGCGCCGCCATCGTGCGCGCCGCCGCGACGGAGACCTGCTGGCCGAGCACCGCGCGCATCGCGAGCTCGCCGCCGTCCACCGTGCCGGGCACGCGCAGGCCCGGCCGGGCCGCGACGAGCGGGGCGAGCAGCGGGTCGGTGGCGAGGGCCTCGTCCACGCGGAGGGGGTCGGCGTCGAGGTCGAGCCAGCGGCGCAGCCGGCCGACGGTGCGGGTGAGGTCCGCGAGCGAGGCCACCACGATCCGCGCCGTCATCGCGTCCGTGCGGACCTCGACGAGCACCGGGCCGGCGCGGCCCGGCACGACGCGGCGGACCATGGCGCCGTCGGCGACCTCGAGCCCCGGCACGGCCCGCGCCGCGACGTGCGCGAGCCACGGCTCCGCCGCGAACGGCGCGCGGTGGCCGAGCCGCACCTCGAGGCCGTCGGCGGTCGGGCGGCGGGTGCGTCGGCGCAGCGACGACGGCGGGGCGCCGAGGTGGGCGCGCATGACGGCGTTGAACTGCCGGACGCTGCGGAACCCGGCCGCGAACGCGACGTCGGCCATGGGCAGGTCGGTGTCCTCGACGAGCGCCCGCGCGGCCTGGGCGCGACGGGTGCGGGCGAGGTCCGCCGGCGCGGCGCCGAGCTGCGCCACGAGCACGCGGTGCAGGTGCCGCGGGCTCACGGCGAGGCGCCGGGCGAGGCCCGCGACGCCCTCGTCGTCGACCACGCCGGCCTCGACGAGGCGCACGGCGCGCGCGGCGAGGTGGCCGTCGACGTCCCAGTCGCGCGTGCCCGGCTGGGCGTCGGGCCGGCACCGGCGGCACGCGCGGAAGCCGGCCGCGACGCACGCCGCCGCGGAGCGGTGGAAGACGCAGTTCTCGGGTCGCGGCGTCCGCGACGGGCAGGACGGCCGGCAGTAGACCCCGGTGCTGAGCACGCAGACGAAGAGGCGCCCGTCGAAGCGCGGGTCCCGCGAGCTGACGGCGCGGTAGGCGGCCTCGCGGTCGGGGAAGGAGTCCCGCAGGCCGCGGCGCGGCGCGTCGGCGGCGAGGTGGTCGCCGAGGCGGGGCGCGGTCGCCGTCACCCCGCCATTGTCACGGAGGGTCCCGACGGCCGCTGGCGGCCGTCGGACATGGCGGTCGAGGGAGCGATGGGTCTCCCGCGCCGCCACGTCTCGGGACGCGGCGACGCGGGAGGTCGAGGGTCAGGCCTCGGCGTCGCGCTGCCCAGGCACGCCGTGCAGCAGCTTCTTGACCTCGGACTCGCGGTAGCGGCGGTGCCCGCCGAGGGTGCGGATCGACGAGATCTTGCCGGCCTTTGCCCATCTCGTGACCGTCTTTGGGTCGACGCGGAACAGGGCTGCCACCTCGGACGGGGTGAGCAGAGTCTCCGCGTCGCTCTGTCGGGGGTTCACGGCCCCTCCCTTCCGCCGAGCGTGTCCTCCGGGTGTACGCCGGAGTCCCTCCATCGTGACAGGGTCCTCTAACTGACGCACATCGGACAAGTCGGCGTGTCGCGGGTAGTTGATCACGCCCGTCGGGTATTGCGCGGATCGGGCATCTTCACCGCGCTCGGGCAGCGGATCCCGGTGCCGGACCGCGCCCTGATGCGGAACCCGTCGACGTGGAGAAAAGGTAAAGAATGCGTGTGATTTACGCCACGAACGCACCCGCCCGCCGGGCCGGTCGCGGGAGGGCCGTCGCACGATGTACCGTTGTTCGACGAAACCAGCACCCCGGGGCCGCACGTGTGAGCACGGTGCCGCCCCGCTTCCACGTATGAGGGGGTCGATGCCATGGGGCGCGGCCGTCAGAAGGCAAAGCAGACCAAGGTTGCCCGTGAGCTGAAGTACTACACGCCGGCCACGGACTACCGGGCCCTCGAGCAGGAGCTCAAGCGCGGCGGCGTCGCCACCGACAGCACCACCCCCGTGGACGAGGACGACGACGACTGGGCGGAGGACGAGGGCTGACGGCTCAGGTCGTCCGGTAGTCACCCTCGAGGAGGACGGCTCCGCCCTGCACGCCCTTCGTCCCGCGGACGAGGTGGGCGGCGTGCGCGTCGTCGTCGTGGGTGACCCGGCCGAGGACCCACGCGGGGATCCCGGCCGCCGCGAGCGTCGCGATGGTCGGGGCCACGCCGTCGGGCCCGACGACGGCGACCATCCCCACGCCGAGGTTGAGGGTGGCCTCCAGGTCGGGCCAGGGCACGTCCCCGAGGTGCTGGAGGAGGGTGAAGACAGGGGGGACGACCCACGTCGACCGGTCGACCTCGGCGAGCAGGCCGGCCGGCAGCACGCGCGCGAGGTTCGCGGCGAGCCCGCCCCCGGTGACGTGGCTGAACGCGTGCACCTGCGCGTCGGGGTCGGCGGCGAGGTCGAGGCACGGGCGCGCGTAGAGGCGCGTCGGCGTGAGGAGCTCCTCCCCGAGCGTCCGGCCGAGCTCGTCCACGTGCCGGTCGAGCGCCCAGCCGGCCGACCCGATCACCGCCCGCACGAGCGAGTAGCCGTTCGAGTGCAGCCCGCTCGATGCCATGCCGACGAGCACGTCGCCCGCCCGCACGCGCTCCGGGCCGAGCACCGCGTCCGCCTCGACGACGCCGGTCACGGCCCCGGCGAGGTCGTACTCGTCGGGCCCGAGGAGGCCCGGGTGCTCCGCGGTCTCCCCGCCGACGAGCGCCGTCCCCGTCTCCCGGCACGCCTCCGCGATGCCGCGCACGATGGCGGCGACCCGCTCCGGCACGACCCGGCCGGTCGCGATGTAGTCCGTCATGACGAGGGGCTCCGCCCCGACGACGACGATGTCGTCCACAACCATGCCGACGAGGTCGTAGCCGATCGTGTCGTGCACGTCCATCGCCTGCGCGATGGCGACCTTCGTGCCGACGCCGTCGGTGGAGGTGGCCAGCAGGGGCCGCCGGTAGCGGGCGAGGGCGGAGGCGTCGAAGAGGCCCGCGAAGCCCCCGACGCCGCCGAGGACCCGCGCGTCGTGCGTCGCCCGGACCGCGGCGCGCATGAGCTCCACGGCGCGGTCGCCCGCGGCGGTGTCGACGCCGGCGACGGCGTAGGTGAGCGGCTCGTTCACGGCCGCTCCAGCGCGTCGCTGCCGCCCGCCGTCGGGAGCAGGGCGGCGAGGCCGTCCTCGGGGGCGCCGAGGGTGGGCTCGAGGAGGCCCTTGCCGAGGCGGTCGCTCGTGGGGAGCTCGATCGGGTACTCCCCCGTGAAGCACGCCGTGCACAGGCGCGCGGCGGGCTGCTCGGTCGCGGCGATCATGCCCTCGAGCGACAGGTACCCGAGGGAGTCGGCGCCGATCGACCGGCACACCTCCTCGACCGTGAGTCCGGTCGCGATGAGCTCGGCGCGCGAGGCGAAGTCGATGCCGTAGAAGCAGGGCCACTGGACCGGGGGCGCGGAGATCCGGATGTGCACCTCGGCGGCGCCGGCCTCACGCAGCATCCGCACGAGGGCCCGCTGCGTGTTGCCGCGCACGATGGTGTCGTCGACGACGACGAGCCGCTGCCCGCGGATGACCTCGCGGAGCGGGTTGAGCTTGAGCCGGATGCCGAGCTGGCGCAGCGTCTGGGACGGCTGGATGAACGTGCGCCCGACGTAGGCGTTCTTGGTGAGCCCCTGCGCGTACCGGATGCCCGACTCGGCGGCGTAGCCGATCGCGGCGGGCGTCCCGGACTCGGGGACGGGGATGACGATGTCCGCCTCGACGGGGTGCTCGCGGGCGAGCGTCCGGCCCATCTCGACGCGGGCGGCGTGCACGGACCGGCCCGCGATCGTCGTGTCCGGGCGGGCGAGGTAGATGTACTCGAACGAGCAGCCGCGGGGCGTGGCGGGCGCGAACCGGCGGCTGCGCAGCCCCTCGGCGTCGATCGTGACGAGCTCGCCGGGCTCGACCTCGCGCACGAGCGCGGCGCCGACGATGTCGAGGGCCGCGGTCTCCGAGGCGACGACCCAGCCGCGCTCGAGCCGCCCGAGCACGAGGGGCCGGACGCCGTGCGGGTCGCGCGCCGCGTAGAGCGTGCGCTCGTCCATGAAGACGAGGGAGAAGGCGCCGCGCAGCCGCCGCAGCACCTCGAGGGCCGTGGCCTCGAGCGTCCGGTCGGGGTCGCCGGCGAGGAGGGCGGTGAGCACCGCGGTGTCGCTCGTCGACCGCCCGACGGCGCGCCGGCCCGTGGCGCCGTAGCGCTCCGCGACGAGCTCGACGAGCTCGGCCGTGTTCGTGAGGTTGCCGTTGTGCCCGAGGGCGACCGTCCCGCCCGCGGTGGGGCCGAGGGTGGGCTGGGCGTTCTCCCACGTGGTCGCGCCGGTCGTCGAGTAGCGCGTGTGCCCGATGGCGATGTGCCCGGTGAGCGCGTTGAGCGCGGCCTCGTTGAACACCTGGGAGACGAGGCCCATGTCCTTGTAGACCAGGACCTGCTCGCCGTTGGAGGTGGCGATCCCGGCGGACTCCTGGCCGCGGTGCTGCAGCGCGTAGAGGCCGAAGTAGGTGAGCTTCGCCACCTCCTCGCCCGGGGCCCAGACCCCGAAGACGCCGCACGCGTCCTGGGGCCCCTTCTCGCCGGGCAGGAGGTCGTGGCTCAGTCGGCCGTCACCACGAGGCACTCGCCCATGGTGGCACACGCGCCGGGCGCCGCCGGAGCGGTGCCCGGGGGCTGGACCGGGCGCGGACGGGCCGGGCGGAGCAGCCGGACCGCGTTGACGACGACGACGAGCACCGACGCCTCGTGCACGAGCATGCCGTGCCCCATGCTCAGCCCGCCGAGCGCGCCGACGAGCAGCGCCGCGACGGTCGCGAGGCTCACCACCACGTTCTGCACGAGCACCCGGCGCGTGCGCCGCGCGAGGCGGACGAGCTCGGCCAGCCGGCCCAGGTCGTCGGTCATGAGCGCCACGTCGGCGGTCTCCAGGGCGACGGCGGTGCCCCCGCCGCCCATGGCGATGCCGAGGTCGGCGGTCGCGAGGGCGGGGGCGTCGTTGACGCCGTCCCCGACCATCGCCACCGGGCCGCGAGCGCGCAGGTCGGCGACCGCGGCGAGCTTGTCCGCGGGCAGCAGCCCGGCGCGGACGTCGTCGATCCCCACCTGCGCGGCGACCGCCCGCGCGACCCGGGGGTCGTCGCCCGTGAGCATCGCGACGTGCCGCACGCCCGCGCGGCGGAGGGCGGCGACGGCGGCGGCGGCCTCCGGGCGCACCGCGTCGGCGACGCCGACGACGCCGACCACCCGGCCGTCGAGCGCGACGACGAGCGGGGTGCGGCCGGCCGCCGCCTGCGCGGCCGCGACGGGGGCCGCGGCGTCGGCGCCGGCGAGGTCGGCGAGGAAGCGGGGGCTGCCCACCTGCACCGCCCGGCCCCGCCACTCCGCACGCACGCCGAGGCCCGCGAGCGGCTCGGCCGCGTCGACCCGCCCGGGCACGGGCAGGCCGCGGTCGGCCGCGGCGCGCAGGACGGCAGCGGCGACCGGGTGCTCGGACGCGGTCTCGGCGGTCGCGGCCCAGCGGAGCACGTCGTCGGCGGCCAGGTCGGCGGTGGGGACGACGTCGGCGACGACCAGGCGGCCCGTGGTGAGGGTGCCCGTCTTGTCGAGCGCGACGACGCCCAGCCGGGCGGCCGCCTCGAGGTACCGCCCGCCCTTGACGAGGACGCCGCGCCGCGCCGCCGCGCCGATGCCGGCCGCGAGCGCGGCGGGCATGGAGATGACGAGCGCGCCGGGGCAGGCGATGACGAGGAGCGTGAGCGCGGCGCGCACGTCCCCGAGGACGCCGACGACGGCCGCGAGCAGGACGACCGCCGGCGTGTAGACGCGCGCGAAGCGCTCCATCGCCGCCTGCGCGGGCGCCTTGTGCTCCTGCGCCTCCTCCACGAGCTCGATGACGCGGGCGAGCATCGTGTCCGGCCCGACGCCCGCGGCGCGCACGTGCGCGGCGCCCGAGGCGACGACGGTCCCCGCGATGAGGGGTGCGCCGGCCGCGCGCTCGACGGGCACGGACTCGCCGGTGACCGTCGACTCGTCGACGACGACCGCGCCGTCGAGCACCTCGCCGTCCACGGGGACGCGCGCGCCCGGCTTGAGCACGACCGTCTCGCCGACGGCGACCTCGTCGGCGGGGACCGTGACCTGCTCGCCGTCGCGCAGCACGACCGCCTCCCGCGGCGTGAGGTCGACGAGCGCCCCCACCGCCCGCCGGGTCCGGGCGAGCGCGCTCGCCTCGAGCGCCCCGCCGACCGCGAACAGGAACGTCACGGCGGCCGCCTCCCACACCTCGCCGATGGCGAGCGCCCCGACGACGGCGATCGTCACCAGGAGCTCGATCCCCACCGTGCGGTGGCGCAGGCCGAGCACGGCGCGGCGGACGATCGGCGCGCCGGCGACGACCGCGGCGGCCACGAGGAGCGCGATGCGCGCGGGCGCCGAGACGAGGCCCGCGAGCGCGGACGCGGCGATGAGGGCGCCGCTCGCCCAGGCGGCCCTCATCGGACGGCCGCCCGGGCGGGCGAGGCGCGGTAGCCGGCCTCGGCGACGGCGGCGACGAGCGCGTCGTCGGGCACGCCGTCGTGCTCGACGACGATCCGGCCGGTGGTGACGTGGACGGCGGCGGACGTGACGCCGTCGAGGGCGGTGAGCCGGCGCTCGATCTTCGCCACGCAGGACGGGCAGGTGAGCTCGGTGCTCCGCAGGACGGTGCGCATGGTCGTTCCTCTCGTCGGCGGCCCCAGGTGGGCCGGTCGCCGACGACGCTAGGAACGGGGCGCGGGCGCCGCCTTGACGCAGGTCAAGAGGCGCGGCGGTCGGCGAGCACGGCGACGAGCGTGCCGAGGAGCGCGCCGACGCCGGCCGCGACGACCAGGCCGAGCAGCGCCGCCCCGACGTGCCCGGTGCCGACGACGGCGAAGCGCACCAGCGCGACGAGGACACCCAGCAGGACGCCGGTCCACACGAAGGCGCGGTACCGGGGCGCGCGGCGGACGCGCGCGACGTCGGCGACCGGCGTCTCGCCCTCGGGAGTCCCGTCGGGGGTCCCGTCCGGCGTCTCGTCGGGGTGACTCACGCCCCCGATGCTAGGTGACCCGGGCGGGGCGGCACGCGGCCGCCCCGCCCGGGGCCCCGGTCACTCGACCGTGCAGTCGATGCCGTTGAGCTGGAACGACGTCGGCGCGACGGTGCTCCTGGGCGCGAGCCCGAGGAACGCGAACGCCGTCGACCGACCGGGGTTGATGCGCGGGTTGAGGATCGTGCCGCGCGCGGTCACGTTCGCGCCCTTCTGGCTGATGCTCGCCCCGATGCCGATCCCGGCCTGCTCGCCCCGCGTGTAGGACCACGTGAGGGTCCACGGCGCGAACGGCTCGGTGCCGGTGTTGGTGATCCGGACCCCGCCGACGAGGAGCCCGAGCACCCGCACGGCGTCGTACTCGACGACGCACGCCGGGCCGCCGGCGGGCGCGGCGACCGGGACGGTGAACGACGTCGCCGTCCCCGTGCTCGGCACGCTCACCCCGACGACGAGGTCGCCCGCCGCGGCGTCGGCCGGGATCGTGAACGTCACGCTCGCCCGGCCGACCTCGTCGGTGGCGTCGACCACCGTCGGGTCGATGGCCGCCGTGACCTCGGTGTCGCCGACCGTCAGGACGACCTCGTCGCCCTGCGGCTCCCCCGCCGAGAACAGCAGCGAGGAGAGCTCGACCGTCACCGACGTGCCCGGCGCGAAGCCGCCCTCGGGGACCGGCGTCGCGACGTGCACGCCGACCGCCCGCTGGGCGAGGTCCGGGCTCACCGGCGAGAACTCGTCGAGGTAGTCGACGAGCGCCTGGAGGTCGACGCGGCCGGAGTCGGCCTTGTCCGTGCCCTCCGCGAGCGTGCCGAAGTTGTCCCCGCCGGAGGCCAGGAACGAGTTCACGACGACGCGGTACTCGGCGTCGAGGTCGAGCGGCTCGCCGCCGACCCACACCTGGCCGATCCGCTCGCCCGCGGGGGCGGTCGGGTCGTAGGTGTGCGTGATGCCGGCCGTGCCGAGGCGCAGGAACGGCCGCGCCGCGCCGGCGGGCTGCCACTGCTCCTCGAGCACCTGGACGACCTGCGCGCCGGTGAGCGTCATCGTGACCAGCGTGTTGGCGAACGGCTGGACGTTCGCGGCCTCGCGGTAGGTCACGTTGCCGTCCGGGTCGTCCGGCCCCGACGACGCGTAGGTGATGTCGGTGCGCATGCCGCCCGGGTTCATGAAGGCGATCTGGGTGCCGAGCTCGCTCGTGGCCCAGAGCTGGACGTCGGCGATGAGGTTGCCGAGCGTCGACTCGCCGCCCCGGTTCTCCGTGGTCCCGTCGGACTGCCGGGCCCGCATGAGGTCCCCGGTGATCCGGCCGAGCGAGACGTCGCCGAGCTCCTCGGCCACCTCGGCGGCGTCGGCGACGATCTGGGCGACCTCCGGGTCGGCCGGGAAGTTGCCCGCGAGCGGGACGAGCTCCGCCGAGCTGCTCACGACGTCGCCGGTCGCCGGGTCCACGGTGAGCTGCACGTGCGCGAGGTTCTCGCCGTACTGCCCGGACTGCACGACCGGACGGGGCAGGGTCGACCCGGCGACCGTCTGCTCGAAGACGTACGCGAGGTGCGTGTGACCGGAGAAGATCACGTCGACCTCGGGCGAGATGCCCTCGAGCATCGCGAGGAACGCCGGGTCCTCCTCGAGCGAGCCGTCGTGCGCGGCGCCCTCGTGGACGGCGAGGACGAGGACGTCGGCCTCGCCGTTCGCCTCGTCGCCGTCGGTCAGCTGGTCCGCGAACCGGTTGACCTCGGTGACGATGGACCGCGTCTCGAGCGACGCGATGCCGGCGGGCGTGACGAGTGACGGCAGCGCCTCCGTCACGGCCCCGATGACGCCGACCCGAACGCCGCCGACCTCGGTCACCCAGTACGGGTCGTACGCCGGCTCGCCGGTCGCGCGGTCGTAGACGTTCGCCGACAGGTACGGGAAGTCGACGAGGCCGAGCACCCGGTCGTCGAGGTCCGCGCGGCCCCTGTCGAACTCGTGGTTGCCGAGCGCGGACGCGTCGAGGCCCGCGGCGTTGAGCGCGGCGATCGTCGGCTCGTCGTCCTGGATGAACGACGTGAACGTCGTCGCGCCGATGTTGTCGCCGGCCGAGACGAACAGGGTGTTCGGGTTGGCCGCGCGGAACGTGTCGATCGCGCCCGCGAGGACCGCCGCGCCCGCGGAGGCCCCGCTGGCCTCGAGCCGGCCGTGGAAGTCGTTGATCCCCAGCAGGTCGATGGTCACGGGCGCCGCCGCGGCGGAGAGCCCGATCACGATCGGGTCGTGGTCCGACGCGCGGTAGATCGTGCCGACCTCGGGCGCGCCGCCGTAGTACTGGCGGCCGAACCACTCGTCGGCGTTGATGTCCCACACGTCCGCCTCCGTGGTGCGCGCGGCGAGCGTCGCCGTGCCGAGGGCGTGGTCGAGCGAGCCGAGCTCGCCGTCGAACGTGTAGGTGTACTCGCCGGGCGCGTGGGTCGCGACGAGGTCGACGAACCCGGCGTCGAGGAGCGCGACGACGGGGTCCTCCTGGGAGTAGGAGTTGAGGTCGCCGAGCACCGCGACGTCGTCGACCGGCAGGTCCTCGACGAACGCGGCGAGGGCGTGGGCCTGGGCGACGCGCTCGGCGTTGAAGAAGCCCTGGCCGTCGACCGGCTCCTCCGGCGCCGGGGTGACGTCGGGCGGGCTCTTCGACTTGAAGTGGTTGGCCACGACGGCGAACGGCGCGCCGCCGCCGACGGGCTCGAAGACCTGCGCGATCGGCTCGCGCGCGTTGTCGAACGCCTCGTCGACGAGCGCGACCGGGTCGCCGACCGGGGCGACCGCGTCGGTGCGGTAGACGATCGCGTTCATGATGACGTCGGTGCCCGGCTGGACCGCGGGGTCGAGCAGCGCGGCCGGCGTCGGGACGTAGGCCCACACGTCGTCGCCGGCGGCCTCGTCGAGCGCCGCGACGAGGTCCGCGACCGCGACGTCGGGCGTGCCGTCGCCGAAGTGCGTGGAGTTCTCGATCTCCTGCAGGGCGACGACGTCGGCGTCCATCGCGGTGAGGGCCGCGACGATCTTGGGCTTCTGCACCGCGAACTGGGCGGCGTTGCGCGCGCCCCGCGCGTCGGGGTCGTCGTCGGTGAACGTCGTGAAGTAGTTGAGGACGTTGAACGACGCGAGCGTGAGGTCGCCGCCGACGTCGGCTGGGGCGGCCGGGCGGGGGTTGGCCTCGACGAACGTGGGCTCGAGGTCGTCGGACGTGGTGGCGGTGAGGGGCGTCGTGGGCTGCAGGCGCCACCTGTCGAAGCCGTAGTGGAGGACGTAGGCGAGGTCGCCGAAGTCGACGCGGTCGCCGATGCGCACGACGTCGTCGGCGACCAGGTACGGCTGCGTGGCCGTGGTGACCTGGGCGTTGCGGCCGTCGTCGAGCAGGATCGTCGCGGCGCGGTTCGCGGCAGCGATCTGGTCGGCGTCCGTGCCCGGTCGGGCCACCTCGGTGCTCTTCACGGGCACGGAGCCCGCGGCGAGCCAGACGGAGCCGAACCTGTCGACCTCGTGCATCGAGCTCACCCGGTAGTCGCCCTCGGGGGTGACGAGCATGCCCTCGTACTGCTCCCGGTCGGCGCCGACGACGTCGTCGGGCAGCGGCACGGGGGCGGGGACGAGGGCCGGGTCGAGGTCGGCGGCGGGCGTGACGACGGTGACGAGGTCGGGCGCGCCGGAGGCGTTGATCTGGGTGAGCCCGAAGTACTCGCCGGCGACCCCGGTGACCTCGACGAGGTCGCCGACGACGGCCGGCGTGGTCCGCGTGTTGAGGAAGACGAAGATGCCGTCCGAGGCGCCCGGGGTGGCGTCGGTGGCGCCCCCGGACCCCGCGGTCTGGACGTAGATGCCGCCGTAGCCGCCGCTGCCGCGGTGATCGGCGGTCACGACCCCCTGCACCGTGACCGTCGTGCCGAGCAGCGGTGTGGCCGCGTCGGTCCCCTGGACCTCGGCGATGGTGTGCGTCGGGTCCGCCTGGGCGGCGGCCGGAACGAGAACGGCAGCCAGCGCGAGTGTGCTGACTGCCGCGACGAGTCTTCTGGTGTGCATGTGCGACCCCCCGAGGGCGAACGGCGCTGTTGCGCCCTGACGCGGGCACGCTAGACCGGTATCGGCACGTCGGCCAGTGCGGTATCGGGTTCTTCCGCGCGTCCGTGCGACGACTGCTCACATTCCGGTCGGGTGGTTCACCATTCGGCCATCCGGGTGATTCGGGCGTGATCACGGTTCACCCGTCCGAGGGAGCACCGAGGCGGCTCGGCGCCCACCGCGACCGTCCCCGGGCCGGGGGTGGGCGAGGATGGCGGCCATGCGCGTCCTGCTCTACACCCGCACCACCGACTACCGGCACGACTCGATCCCCCACGCCGCCCGGGTGGTGACCGACCTCCTCGCCGAGGACGGCCACGAGACCGTGCACACCGAGGAGCCGGGCGCGCACACGCGGGAGGCGCTGGCCGGGTACGACCTCGTCGTCTGGCTCTCCACGTCCGGGGACGTGCTGTCCGACGACGAGCGGGAGGCGTTCGCCGAGTGGCTCGCCGGCGGCGGGGCCTGGGCGGGCGTGCACTCCGCCACGTTCAGCGAGCCGGGCTGGGCCGAGTTCGAGCGGATCGCGGGCGCGCGGTTCACGGATCATCCCGAGCTGCAGCCGGGCCTCGTGCGCGTGGCCGACGCCGGCCACCCGTCGACCGCCGACCTCCCGCCGGCCTGGACGCACGCCGACGAGTGGTACAACTTCGCGGGACCGCCCGCCGACCGCACGGTGCTGCTCACCGTGGACGAGGCGAGCTACGCCGGGGGCACGATGGGCGACCCGCACCCGATCGCCTGGTACGGGGGCTACGGCCGCGGCCGCACCTGGTACACGTCGCTCGGCCACGCCGCCGAGGCGTACGACACCCCCGAGCTCCGGGCCCACCTGCGCGGCGGGCTGCGGTCAGTGGGCTAGGCCCTCCAGCGGGAGCACGGGCCCGAGGTCGGCGCGCACGCCCGACGCCGACACGCGCCCCGCGGCGAGCGCGTCGGCCCACGGGGTGCGCCCGGTGACGAGCTCGAGCCACGTGCGCGGGTCGGTCTCCACGACGTTCGGCGGAGTGCCGCGCGTGTGCCCCGGGCCGGGGACCGCCTGCACCGCGCCGTCGGGCGGCACGCGGACCTCGACCGAGGATCCGGGGACACGCGCCGCGAGCTCCTCGAGCGTGAAGCGCACGGCCGTGCGCACGTCGGCGCGCGCGGCGCCGTCGGGGTCGGCGAGCCACCGCGCCAGGGCGGCCCGCCCGGCGTCGGGGTCGGTGCGGCGACGGGGAGGCACGGTCACAGACAACCACGAACGGGCGGTCCGAACGGGCGGTCGCGCCGGGCACGTCGGGAGCACACTGGTGCCGTGGACGCTGCTCACCAGGACCCGGCGGCACGCCTGCGCGCGGCCGTCGCGGGCGCGATCGCGGAGGCCCGTGCGGCGGGCCTCGACTGGCCGCGGGTCGCGGCCGAGCTCGGTGTGTCCGAGGAGGAGGTGCGCCGGATCGCCGAGGGCGGCGCGCCCACCACCACCACCGCAGCAGAATGGAACGAAACGAGGGTCGACACCCCCGAAGTGGAACGATCCGCCCGCGGATCGTTCCACTCTGGCTCGGGCGAGCAGGGCGGCCCGCCGCTCACGCACCGGGTCGGCCCCGTCACCTTCTTCACCGAGATGGACGCGCTCGAGGCCGCGGGCCGGCGCGGGTGGCGCGTCGTCGGCGCGGGCACGGCCACGTACGTCGTCGTGAAGACCGACGTGCAGTGGGAGTTCCGGCGCGTGCTCGCGTCCCGGGCCACCGGCCGCGCGCTGCTCGCCGAGGGCTGGGAGCGGATCGGGACGTCCTGGTTCCCGTGGGGGTACTACCAGCGCGCGACGGGCGAGCCCGCCCTGCCCGACGACGTCGTCGCCGGGTACGCGGTCGAGCCCTAGATCAGACGACCCCGAACGCCAGCATCGCGTCGGCGACCTTCTGGAAGCCCGCGATGTTCGCGCCCATGACGTAGTTGCCCGGCTGCCCGTACTCCTCGGCGGTCGCGGCGCAGTCGTCGTGGATGTTCGTCATGATCTCGGTGAGGCGCGCCTCGGTGTACTCGAACGTCCACGAGTCCCGGCCGGCGTTCTGCTGCATCTCGAGCGCCGACGTCGCGACGCCGCCCGCGTTGGCCGCCTTGCCCGGCCCGAAGAGGATCCCGGCCTGCTGGAAGAGGGCGACGGCGTCCGGCGTCGTCGGCATGTTGGCGCCCTCCGCGACGGCGAGGACGCCGTTGTTCAGGAGCGTCTTCGCGTCGGAGCCGGTGAGCTCGTTCTGGGTCGCGCACGGCAGGGCGACGTCGACGGGGACGTCCCACACGCTGCCCTGGGTGACGAGCTTCGCGGAGCCGCGCTCGGCGACGTAGTCCGCGACCCGGCCCCGCCGGACCTCCTTGATCTCCTTCATGAGCTCGAGGTCGACGCCGTCCTCGTCGTACACGTAGCCGGACGAGTCGCTGAAGGTGACGACCTGCGCGCCGAGGGCCTGCGCCTTCTCGACCGCGTAGATCGCGACGTTGCCCGCGCCCGAGATCGCGACGCGCTTGCCCTCGAGGGTCTGGCCGCGGGTCTTGAGCATCTCCTGCGCGAAGATCACGGTGCCGTAGCCGGTCGCCTCGGTGCGGACGAGCGAGCCGCCCCAGCCGATGCCCTTCCCGGTGAGGACGCCGGACTCGTACTTGTTCGTGATCCGCTTGTACTGGCCGAACAGGTAGCCGATCTCGCGGCCGCCGACGCCGATGTCGCCCGCGGGCACGTCCGTGTACTCGCCGAGGTGGCGGTACAGCTCGGTCATGAACGACTGGCAGAACCGCATGACCTCGCCGTCGGACTTGCCGTGCGGGTCGAAGTCCGAGCCGCCCTTGCCGCCGCCGATCGGCAGGCCAGTCAGCGCGTTCTTGAAGATCTGCTCGAAGCCCAGGAACTTGATGATGCCCAGGTACACGGAGGGGTGGAACCGCAGGCCGCCCTTGTACGGGCCGAGCGCGGAGTTGTACTCGACGCGGAAGCCGCGGTTGATCTGCACCCGGCCGTTGTCGTCCACCCAGGGCACCCGGAAGATGATCTGCCGCTCGGGCTCGCAGAGCCGCTCGAGGACGGCGGCCTCCCCGTAGCGGGGGTTCTTCGCGATGACCGGTCCGAGGGTGTCGAACACCTCGCGCACCGCCTGGTGGAACTCGACCTCACCGGGGTTGCGGCGCAGGACCTGGGCGAAGACTGGCTCGAGGGCGCTGTCCATGGGGTTGCTCCTAGGGGGCCGGGCGTCGGGGCCCGGGCTGGTTCGTGCACTGGCGCCGGGGTGGCCGGCGGGGCGCCCGCGCCGTGGCCCGTCGGGGTGGGACGGCACCGTGGCACGCGGGGGAGGGCGGCGTCATGCCGTCGTCCGAGGATCAATGCTCACAACTATCTTGATGTCGAGACAGGGACCGGAGTCCCGTCCGGGGGCATGCGGCGCGTGGAGTGGGTCACACGCGCGCCGCTGCGGCGCGCACACGCTAGCCCAGGTCGCGGCGCGCCCGCGAGGCGGTCTCAGCCGAAGTGGCGCGGCAGCGTGGCGTCGCGCGCGGCGGCGAGCTCGGCCAGCGGCACGGCGAACAGGCCGCGGACGGCGAGCGCGTCCGCCTCGTCGTCGGTGGTGCCGATCCGCAGGGCCGGCACGCCGCGGCCGGTGCACACGTCGGCGAACCGGACCTCCTCGGTGCGCGGCACGGCCACGAGCGCCCGGGCCGCCGACTCCGCGAACAGCGCCTCGAACGGGGTGACGCCGTCGCGCGCGCAGAGCGCCTCGAGGTCCACCTCCGCGCCGACGCCGTACCGCACGCACGCCTCGACGAGCGCGACGGCGAGGCCGCCCTCGGACAGGTCGTGCGCGGCGTCGACCAGCCCGTCGCGGACCGCGCCGACGAGCACCTGCGCGAGCGCGCGCTCCGCGGCGAGGTCCACCCTCGGGGGCAACCCGCCCAGGTGGCCGTGCACGACGTCGGCCCAGGCCGAGCCGTCGAGCTCGCCCCGCGTGGTGCCGAGCAGGTAGACCGCCAGCCCCGGCTCGCGCCACCCGGACGGGACGACGCGCGTGACGTCGTCGATGACGCCGAGGACGCCGACCACCGGGGTCGGGTGGATGGACGAGTCGATGCGCCCCGGCTCCCCCGTGCCGTTGTACAGGGAGACGTTGCCGCCGGTGACCGGTACGCCGAGCTCGAGGCAGGCGTCGGCGAGGCCGGTGATGCCTTGCACGAGCTGCCACATCGCGTCCGGGTCCTCGGGCGAGCCGAAGTTGAGGCAGTCCGTGACGGCGCGCGGGCGGGCGCCCACGGTCGCGACGTTGCGGTACGCCTCGGCGAGCGCGAGCTGCGCGCCCGCGTACGGGTCGAGCTTGGTGTACCGGCCGTTGCCGTCGACCGCGAGCGCGACCCCGAGCCCGGTGGCCTCGTCGACGCGGACGACGCCGGCGTCGTCGGGCTGGGCGAGCGCGGTGTTGCCCTGGACGAACCTGTCGTACTGGTCGGTGACCCACGCCTTCGAGGCGAGGTTCGGGGAGGCGACGAGGCGCAGCAGGGTCGCGCGGAGCTCGTCCCCGGTCGAGGGCCGCGGGTAGCGGGCCTCGCCGTCGGGCCCGGAGACGCTGTCCGCCTGGAGGCCGTCCATCCAGGCCGGGCGCGCGTACGGCCGGTCGTAGACGGGGCCCTCGTGCGCGACCGTGCGCGGGTCGACGTCGACGATCCGGTGGCCGTGGTGGTCGATGGTGAGGCGGCCGGTGTCGGTGACCTCGCCGATGACGGCGGTCTCGACGTCCCACTTCCCGGTGATCGCGAGGAACTCGTCGAGGCGGTCCGGGCGGACGACGGCCATCATCCGCTCCTGCGACTCCGACATGAGGATCTCGCCCGCGGTGAGCGTGGTGTCGCGCAGCAGGACCTTCTCGAGGTCCACGTGCATGCCGCCCTCGCCGTTGGAGGCGAGCTCGGACGTGGCGCACGAGATGCCCGCGGCCCCGAGGTCCTGGATCGCCTCGACGACGCCCGCCGCGAAGAGCTCGAGGCAGCACTCGATGAGCACCTTCTCCATGAAGGGGTCGCCCACCTGGACGCTCGGGCGCTTGGAGGGGCCGCCGTCGTCGAACGTCTCCGAGGCGAGGATCGAGGCGCCGCCGATGCCGTCGCCGCCCGTGCGCGCGCCGAAGAGGACGACCTTGTTGCCGACGCCCGTCGCGTTGGCCAGGTGCACGTCCTCGTGCCGCAGGACGCCGAGGCACAGCGCGTTGACGAGCGGGTTGCCCTGGTAGGAGGGGTCGAAGACGACCTCCCCGCCGATGTTGGGCAGTCCCAGGCAGTTGCCGTAGCCGCCGACGCCGGCCACGACCCCGTGCACGACGCGGGCCGTGTCGGGGTGGTCGATCGCGCCGAAGCGCAGCGCGTCCATGACGGCGACCGGGCGCGCGCCCATCGAGATGATGTCGCGCACGATCCCGCCGACGCCGGTCGCGGCGCCCTGGTACGGCTCGACGAAGCTCGGGTGGTTGTGGCTCTCGATCTTGAACGTCACGGCCCAGCCGTCGCCGACGTCGACGACGCCCGCGTTCTGGCCCATGCCCACCAGGAGGTGCTCGCGCATGGCCGCGGAGGTCTTCTCGCCGAACTGGCGCAGGTGGATCTTGGAGGACTTGTACGAGCAGTGCTCCGACCACATGACCGAGTACATGGCGAGCTCGGCGGCGGTGGGGCGACGGCCGAGGAGGTCGACGATGCGCCGGTACTCGTCGTCCTTGAGCCCGAGCTCGCGGTACGGGAGGCGGACCTCGGGCGTGGCGGCGGCGTGCTCGACCGTGTCCGGGGCCGGGTGGTCGGCCCCGTCGGCCCGCGTGCCGCCGTCGTGGATCGTGTCGGTCATGGCTTCCCTACCGGCCGGGCGGTGTGCGTGACGCGGCACAGGCTACCCGCGGCGGCGGGCCCGGGCGGGGCCCCTGCAGCACGTGGACGGGGGTGCCCGATGGGCGGGGGTGGCCAGGCGGAGCGCACCCCCCTCGACAGAGTGGAACGAGATGAGGTCGTGCGGCTCGGAGTGGAACGAGATGCCGGCAGATCGTTCCACTCCGAGCCGGGGGTGGGTGGGGACGACCTACCGATCTGTGGCGATATGCCGGTACCGTCGCCCGGGTGAGCGTGGACGCGCTGCCCCGTCGGGACGACGCGACGGAGGAGATCCGCATCACCCGCCGCGAGCTGCGGGCGGCCGGGGCGACGGCCGCCCCGCCGGCGCGCGAGGCGGACGCGACCGCGCCGCTCGAGGGATGGTCCCGCCGGACGCGGCTCACGCTCCTCGCGATCGGCGCCGCGACCCTGCTCGTCGGCGGCCTCCTCGTCGCCCGGACGACGACGGCGCAGGCCCTCCGCACGGAGGGCCGGGAGGCCGAGGCGGCGGTGGCCGCCGCGCTCGAGACGGCCCGCGCCGCGACGGCCGACGCCGCCGAGGCCGCCCGGGCGGCGGCGACCACCGCGAGCCACGCGGGCGCCGTCGTCGACGCGATCGCGCCGCGCGCCGGCGACCTGTCGGCGGAGTCCGTGGCCGCCGTCGTGGCGGCGGCCGAGCAGCTCGAGGCGCTCGTGGCGGAGGGCGTCCCCGCCGAGCCCGCGACCGCGCTCGCCGACCTGCCCGAGCGCTACGTCGCCGCGGGCGACGGGCTCGACGACCTGCGGGCCCGCGTCGCGGCCGAGGTCGACCGGCTCGAGCGCACCGCGGCCGAGGCGACCCGCCGGGAGGGCGAGCTCGCCGCGGCGGTGGCGGCGACGTCGTCGGCCGTCGGCGCGGCGGCGCAGGCGGCGGGCCCGGCGTCGGAGGCACTGCTGGCCGCGACGCCCGAGGCGGGCGACGACGTCCGCGCCCAGCTCGCGGCCGCGGCGGCCGCGCTCGCCGCCCTCGGCGAGGAACCGACGATCGACGTCACGACGTCCCAGGCGTTCACCGCCTACCTCAACGCGGCGGACGCCGCGCGGCGCGCGCACGCCGACGCCGTGGCCGCACGCGAGGCGGCCGAGCGGCTCGCCGCGGAGGAGGCGGCGGCCAGGGCGGCCGAGGAGGCCGCACGCGAGGCCGAGCGCGACCGGCGGCCGCGGGGCTGGCCCTGGGGCGACGGCCCGCGGCGGCGGCCGTAGTCGTCCGGGGTCAGTCGGGCAGTCCGAACGCCTGGTCGTCCAGGTAGGGGCCGCGCGAGAGGAGCTGCGCGGCCGCGCGGGCGAGCGCGCCGTAGGCGATCCCCGGGCCGCTCGACCCGATGCTGATCCGGCACACGCCCGCCGACGCGAGCTCGGCCAGGGTGGGCTGCCCGGGCCGGCCGAGGACGTTGAGGCGACCGTCGAACGCCTCGGCGAGCGCCGCCACGTCGGCCAGGGACGTGCGCCCGACGACGAAGACGCAGTCCGCCCCCGCGTCGAGGTACGCCCGGCCGCGCGCGACGACCTCGGGCAGGGCGGCGCCCCGGGCGAGCGCGTCGGTCCGGGCGTTGAGGACGAGCGGCACGCCCGTGCGCTCCCCCGCGGCGCGGGCGGCGGCGAGGCGCGCGCACTGGTCGTCGACGGGGCGCAGGGGGTCCTCGGGCGCGGGGAGGCCGAGCTCCACCAGGCCGTCCTCGAGGTTGCAGCCGACCGCGCCCGTCGCCAGGAGCCGGCCGACGGACGTCGCGACGTCGTCGGGGGTTGCGCCGTACCCGCGCTCGAGGTCCGCGGTGACCGGCACGTCCACGGCGGCGGCGATCCGGCCGACGACGGCGAGGTTGTCCGCGAGGGTCATCCCCTCGCCGTCGGGCAGGCCGAGGGAGGCGGCGATCGCCCAGCTCGCCGTCGCCACCGCGGGCGCGCCCTGCGCGGCGACCACCCGGGCGCCGAGGACGTCCCAGACGTTGACGAGGACGAGCGGGTCGCCGGGGACGTGGCGAGCGCGGAGGCGCTCGGCCCGGGCGACCTGGGAGGTGGACATGCCGCCACCGTAGGACGGCCGGGCGGCGCGCGGGGCGGTTCGGGGGGCGAGGTGCGGGAGGGACGCCGGGGTGCTCGACCGGGCGGGTCGGCGCCGATGGATCGCATCGGTGTGGGCGGATTGTCCGGTTCCAGGTGGTGTGGTAGCATTCGAACATCAGTTCGACGCGGAGGATGGGCGTGAGCGAGCGGGCGGGCGAGACGGCGGTCCTGCGTGCCCTTCGGGCAGCCGCGACGGCGGTCGCGGAGGCGGGACGCGGGGCGCGCGGGCTCGGGACGGCCGAGCGGCGGGCGCTGCTCGCGGAGGTCGACCGGACGGCGACCGTGCTCGCCACGGTGCGCGCCGAGCTGCTGCTGGCGGAGCGGGATGCCGGGACCTGGCAGGGCCGCGGCGACCGGTCCTTCGCTGCGTGGCGCGGCCGCACCTCGCGCGCGGGGGCGCGGGCCGGCGCGGCCGAGGAGCGTCGCGCGGACACGCTCGCCGCGATCCCCGGGCTGCGGGAGGCGGCGGTCGCAGGACGGGCGTCCCTCGCGCACGTCGACGCCGTGGCCCGAGTCGTCGCCACGGGCTCGGAGGCCGTGCGGACCGCGCTGACCAGCCCGCCCGTGCAGGCCGAGCTCACCGACCTCGCGGAGCGGCTCGACGCCGGGCAGTTCGCCACCGCCGTCGCGCGGATCGCGGCGCGCACGGACGCCGCCGCGCTCGAGCGCGACCACCAGGCGCAGCGGTCGGCCAGGTATCTCCACGTCGTCGACGCGGCCGACGGGACCCGGGTGAGCGGCCGCCTCGACCGGATGGCGGGGCACCGCCTCCGGCTGGCCCTCGAGGCGCTCACACCGCGGCCCGCCGCCGACGACGACCGGACGGCCGAGCAGCGCCGCGCCGACGCGCTCACCGCGATGGCGGACACGATCCTGTCCCTCCCCGACACCGTGCCCGGGGCGGCGCAGACGCCGCACGTGTCGTTCCTCATGACCGCGGAGGCGTGGGCGGGCCTGCGGGCCGCACGCCGGGCGGCGGCCGACCGCGCGGAAGCCGGGCGCCCGGTGCAGGACGACCTCGCCGGGACGCTCGCCGCCGCCGGACCGGTGGAGCCGGTCACCCTCGAGGACGGCACGCCGGTCCCGGCGAGCGAGGTGACCCGGGCGCTGTGCGACTGCGAGCTCACGCGCATCGTGCTCGACGCCGCGGACGAGCCCCTCAACCTCGGACGGACGGTCCGGCGGTACACGGGCGCACAACGCCGGGCCGTCCTCGCCCGCGACGGCGGGTGCTTCTGGGAGGGCTGCGGCATGCCGCCCCGGTGGCTCGAGGTCCACCACCTGGACTGGTGGGAGCGGGACGGCGGCGAGACGAGCGTCGCGGACGGCGTCGGGGCGTGCTCGTACCACCACCACGAGGTCCATCGCCGTGACCTCCTCGTCCGACGGGTACCGCTCGACCCGAGCGAGAAGGGGGCGGGCGCGCGAAGGGTGCGGTACGTCGTCACGACGCGTGACGGTCGGGTGGTCAGTGGCGTCGGCGAGCTCGCGCGGGCCGGGTAGGACCTCGACGGCGTCGGCGCGCGCCGACACACTGAGGCGATGCGCCTGCCCGTGATGCCCCCGCTCCTGCCGATGCTCGCGAAGGCGGTGCCGGAGATCCCGCCCGGGATGGTCTACGAGCCCAAGTGGGACGGGTTCCGCACGATCGTGTTCCGGGACGGCGACGAGGTCGAGCTCGGCAGCCGCAACACGAAGCCGATGACGCGCTACTTCCCCGAGGTCGTCGAGGCGGTGCTGCGCGAGGCCCCCGAGCGGGTCGTGCTCGACGGCGAGGTCGTCGTGCCCGCGGCCGACGGCGCCTCGCTCGACTTCGAGGCCCTGCTCCAGCGCATCCACCCCGCCGAGTCGCGCGTCCGGCTGCTCGCGCGCGAGACGCCCGCCGTCCTCGTCGCGTTCGACCTGCTCGCGCTCGGCGACGAGGACCTCACCGGCCTGCCGTTCGCCGAGCGCCGCGCGCGCCTCGAGGCGGCCGTCGGCGGAGGCGGGCCCGGCGTCTACGTGACCCGCACGACGACGGACCTCGCCGAGGCGCGCGAGTGGTTCGAGCGGTTCGAGGGGGCCGGGCTCGACGGCGTCGTGGCGAAGGACCCCGCGCTGCCCTACCGCCCCGACAAGCGGGTCATGTTCAAGATCAAGCACGAGCGCACCGCCGACTGCGTGCTCGCCGGGTACCGCACGCACAAGAACGACGACCGCGCCGTCGGCTCGCTCCTGCTCGGCCTGTACGACGACGCCGGCCGCCTCGCCAGCGTCGGCGTCGCCTCGTCGTTCCCGATGGCGCGGCGGCGCGAGCTGTTCGAGGAGCTCCAGCCGCTCGTCGTGCCCGCCGACGACCCCGACCACCCGTGGACCGAGGCCGCGCAGGCCGCCGGGACGCGCACGCCCCGGGAGGCCGAGACCAGCCGCTGGGCCGCCGGGAAGGACCTCTCCTTCACGCCGCTGCGCCCGGAGCGCGTGGTCGAGGTCCGGTACGACCACATGGAGGGCGTCCGGTTCCGGCACGTCGCCCAGTTCGTGCGCTGGCGGCCGGACCGCGACCCGCGGTCGTGCACCTACGCCCAGCTCGAGGTGCCCGTGCGCTACGACCTCGGGGACGTGCTCGGGTGAGTCACCACCGCAGCACGACGGGGGCCGCGAGGTCGGTGTTGTCGACGACGACGTCGGCCCGCGCCACCGGGTCGACCTCGCCCACGTAGATCCGCTCCGAGACGGCGTAGCGCTCGCGGTGCAGCCGCTCGGCCTCGTCGCGCCCGTCGCGCGGGACGTCCCGCCCCAGGGCCCGCGCGAGCGCCACCTCCGGCTGGGTCGCGAGCCAGACCCGCAGGTCCCAGAACGCGTCGTACTCCGGCCGCATCCCGAACACGCCGTCCACGACGAGCACCGCGTCGGCGGGCGCGGCGACCGTCACGGCGCGGTGGTCGGCGCCCGTGATCGGGTCGTGGGCGCAGAGGGCCACGACCCCGGAGCCGTCCGGGCCGGCGGGGGCGAGCAGGAGGCCCCGGGCCGCCGCGACGTCCTGCGCGTTGCGGTAGTAGCCCTCGCCCGAGGTGCGGTCGTAGCCCCGCTCGACCGCGTCCCGCCAGGGCCGCTTGAAGTCGTCCAGGCTCGCGCGCAGCGTCGGCCGCCCCAGCGCCCGGACGGCGGCCGCGAGCTCGTGCGCGAGGCTCGTCTTGCCGCTGCCCGTGAGCCCGTCGACGACGACGCGGACCCGCCCCGGCCGGACGCCCGCCACGCGGCGCGCCAGGCGGTCGAGCAGCCGGTTCCGCTCCGCGGAGGCCGGCGGCGGCGTGGGCTGCGACCACGTCGAGACCGACGTGAACGCCTGGGCTGCCATCCCGTCAGGCTCGCACGCCCGCGCGTCGGCCCACCACCCACGATCGGGCCGGACGATGGCGCGCCGGCCGCCGCCGGACGACGATGGGGCGTGCGCACCTTCACCCGGGACGGTCTCACGTTCGACGTCCACGACGCCGGTCCGCCCGACGGCGTGCCCGTCGTCCTCCTGCACGGCTTCCCGCAGGACGCCACGTGCTTCGCCGAGGTCGCGCGGCGGCTCGCGGCCCGGGGTCTGCACACCCTCGCCCCCGACCAGCGCGGCTACTCCCCCGGCGCCCGGCCGGCCGACCGGCGCGCGTACGGGGCGCGCGAGCTCGTCGCGGACGTGGCCGCGCTGCTCGACGCCGCCGGGGTCGACGCGGC
>Ga0310821_100239_pt1 | contig 37736 bp, 19 predicted proteins | sample P4_ome_FD_201300 | JGI IMG/M metagenome (GOLD analysis project Ga0310821, IMG submission 201300) | Sorghum-adapted microbial communities from Joint BioEnergy Institute, Emeryville, California, United States - P4_Day56_Rep1 | ecosystem: Engineered > Bioreactor > SSF (Solid state fermentation) >...
GGACGTTCTTCTGCAGCAGCGAGAAGAAGGACTCCATGGCGGCGTTGTCTCCCGCGGCGCCGACCCGGCCCATCGAGCCGACCATGTGGTGACGGTGCAGTGCTCGGACGAACTTCCTTGATCGAAATTGCGAGCCTCGGTCCGAATGCACCACGCACCCGGCCACCTCACCGCGCCGGGCGACCGCGTTCTCCAGGGCCGCGACCGCGATCCTGGACTTCATCCTGGAGTCGATCGAGTACCCCACGATCCGGCCCGAGAACACGTCCTTGATCGCGCACAGGTAGAGCTTGCCCTCACTCGTGGGGTGCTCGGTCAGGTCCGTCAGCCACAGCCGGTTCGGCCCGTCAGCGGTGAACACCCGACCGACCAGGTCGTCGTGCACCGGCGGGCCGACCTTGCCGCCCTTGCCCCTGGCCTTCTTCTTCCCGAACACGCTCCACCAGCCGTTCTCGGCGCAGATCCGCCACGCGGTCCGTGCGGACATGACCTGGCCGGCGTCATGGGCCTCCTCGGCCAGGTATCGGTAGCCGAACTCCGGGTCGTCGCGGTGGGCGTCGAACAACGCGTTCGCCCGATAGGCACGCTCGAGCTCGGCGTCGGTGACCGGGTGGGCCAGCCACCGGTAGTAAGGCTGTCTTGCGAGCTTGAGCACCCGGCACGTCACCGCCACGGGGATCCCGTCGGCGGCGAGCTCACTCACGAGCGGGTAGAGCCTTTTCCCGGCAGGTTCGCCTGGGACAAGTAGGCCGCCGCGCGGCGCAGGACCTCGTTCTCCTGCTCCAGCAGCCGGATCCGCTTGCGCGCCTCACAGAGCTCGACGCCCCCGACCCTGCTCGTTCCGGGCCGGGCGCCGTCATCGACGTCGGCCTGACGCATCCACTTGAACAAGGTCATCGGGTGGACCCCGAAGTCCTTGGCGATCTGCTCGACGCTCACACCGGGCTCCCGGTTGCGGGCCACCCGCACGACGTCGTCACGGAACTCGCCAGGGTAGGGCTTCGGCACAGCGACATCCTCCCCGGCCCGCCCACAGGCAAGCCAGCTCAGGTGTCACCTATCCGTGCAGCAGACCCGAGCGCGTCGACATCTGGGCGGCTGACGACGGGCACATTCACATCACCAGCGACGACCCCGACGCTGCGAACCTGCACACGACAATCAACAACACGCCCGGCTCGAAGCGGTATCACCCGAACGCCTATCGGAAGCTCGCGCAGATTCTCGTGAGCATGGGGAAGCAGGTCCCCGGCTGGGACGCTGCGGCGGTCGCCGACGAGGAGCGGTAGGACGAAGTTCTGCTCGAAGCGCCGCCGCGGAAGCCCCGGGGTGCACCCGAGCGAGCCCGCGATGCTCGTGGTCTACTCCCGCAGCGTCGGCGGTCAAGCGCCCTCTGTGAGCTGCCGATAACGCCGGGGCAGGGTTGGACAGCCGCCCGCCCGGTGCTCCAAGGGTCAAGGAAGTAGTGCTATATGACCTCACGCTTCGGCTGGCTCGACACGGACGAGGACCAGCGCCGGCAGATGATGGAGGTCGTCGAGCTCTTCCGCGACGAGGGATCTGTCGACGAGCTCGGCATCGGCACCGTCCGGGACACGATCGCCAACGCGCTGTTCCCCGGCACGTCGGTCCTGTACACCCGGCTTCGGTACGTGCTCTTCGTCCCGTGGCTCGTCGAGCAGGTCGCGGCCTCGGCGAGGACGAGCGCCCGCGCCGTCCAGGACCTCCGCCGGGCCGAGACCCGCCTGATCGAAGCCCTCATCGCCGGCACTGCCGACGGCGACGGTGACGAGGCCGCCTCCGGGATCATCGGCCGCCGCGCGCGCGCCCGGCTCAAGAACATGCCCAGCACGATCTACTGGGGCGCGCTCGGTGTGTGGGGCATCCGGACCTGGGACGACGGCGTCGAAGGGCACCTGCGTCGCTCGATCGGCCTGCGAGCCGTGGCCCGGGCCCGCCCGCCGGCGGACGACCCCGAGTCCCGCGACGACTTGGCCGTGAGCGGGTTCGCCCCCGACCTGCCCCGTCCGCCGGAGGGCCTCCTCCGCGCGGCGGACTTCCGCCTCACGCCAGAGGAGGCGGAGTTCGTCGCGCACCGGATCCAGGTCTCGACGAGCGGGTCGCTCCTCGCGTGGCTCGCCGCGAACCCGCCCCGGATCGACGTCGACGCTGTGTGGGAGCTGCCCGGCATCGCGCAGGCACCGGCCCCGATGGTGGAGGTCGTCGACCACGGCCGCCGGCTCAGCGTCCTCATGGCGGGTGCGGCGCTCCTCTACAACCTCGTGCTCGCCGAGCAGACGTCGAGCGAGCTCGCCGACGTCTATCGGGCGGACCTCGTCGCGTGGCAGCACGAGCTGCACGCGCCAGGCGTCCTCGATGACTGGGACGCACGTGACTTCTGGGCGGTCCTGGCCCGCCACAACCCGCGGATCACCACCCGCACCCGGCAGTTCGTCGATGCCTGGCGCGACACCGCCGGGAACGCCGACGACGTCGCGGCGTCCACCGCGTGCCGCGATCTCGTCCGGCTGAGAGAGCGCCAGATCAAGGGCGCGAGGGCGCGCATCGGGAACCGGGCGGCGCTCGACCGCTGGAGCGGGGCGTCCGGTCTCGGTCGCCTCGACTACCGATGGGGAACGGTCCAGCGCCTCGTCGCCGACCTCGCTCCCGACCTGGAGGTGTCCGGTGCTCGCTCCTGAGACCCGCGTCCTCCTCGCCGACGCCCTGCGACCCCCGGACGGCTACCGGATCGACGTCGCCGTCGGCACCACCTACTCGCTGAACCTCACCGCCCTGCTCCTGGCGCCGCTGTCGTTCGCGTTCGTCGAGCAGGGAGCCGGCGTCGGCGTGGTCGACCCTGCGGCACTCCTCGCCGCCGTCCGCCGCTACAGCGAGCGGACGACCGTCTTCTGCCAGGCGGGCGCCATCGGCGTCCCCCCGGCGTACCGGCGGGTGCTGACGTTCGTGGAGGGCTCCGTCCACGAGGTGGCGGCACCGCAGGAAGGGCGCCTCTTCCACCCCAAGGTCTGGGCGCTGCGCTTCGTCGCCGCCGACGACGTTCGTCACCGGCTCGTGGTGCTCAGCCGCAACCTCACCCTCGACCGGTCGTGGGACACCGCCCTCGTCCTCGACGAGGACGGCGACGGACCCGTCGTCGACCCGGGCCCGGCCGCGGACTTCGTAGCGGCCCTACCGGGCCTGGCGCTCCGTCCCGTCCCCGAGGACCGGCAGCGCCAGGTGGCCTCCCTCGCCGAGAGCCTGCGGACCGCGCGGCTCGAGGTGCCGGCGCCCTTCGACGGAGGCGAGCTCCTCCCGCTCGGTCTCGGCGGGGCTCCCCCACGGCCCGTGCCGGAGCGGGCGGACCGCCTCCTCGTGGTCAGTCCTTTTCTCGACGCCGGGTCCGTGCGGTCGGCCGCCGCCGTGCCGACGCGGACGCTCGTCTCCCGGCCGGACTCGTTCGCGCGCCTCGGCGGAGCCGCCCTCGAGGGGTGGTCGACCGCCGTCCTCAGCCGCTTCGCCGAGACCGTCGACGAGGCCGTCGAGCTGGACGACGCGGCCGTCGCCGACGAGGCGGCCGGCGACGCCGCCGTCGACGGGACGAGCGCCGACACCGCGCGTCCCCGTTCCTGGGTGTCCGACGGTCTCCACGCCAAGCTCGTCGTGGCCGACGTCGGCAGCCGTGCACACCTGGTCACGGGCAGCGCCAACTTCACGACCGCCGGCTGGGGCGGGAACGTCGAGTTCTCGGTGCGCCTCGACGGCCCGGTCGCGCAGTGCGGCGTCGGTGCCGTGCTCAAGGACGGGAAGGGCCTCGGCACCCTCCTGGAGGAGTTCCCCGTGCCGGACGCCGACGGCCTGCCGGACCCGCGCGAGGAGACCGAGCAGGCGCTCGAGGACCTCCATCGGGCGCTCGCCGTCGCCGGTCCGCGTGTCCTGGTCGGTGCCGTGGAGGGCGACGTGACGTCGTTCGAGGCCCGGCTCACCGTTCCCGACGACGCGCCCGGGCGGACGCGCGTGTGGCCGATCACGCTCCGCCCGGAGGCCCACGCCCAGCCCTTCGCCGAGCGGGTGGAGTGGGCGCCGGTCGCGGTCGCCGCGGTGACTCCGTTCCTCGCCGTCGAGACGACGGCCGGGACCGGGGCGGCGCGGGTGACGCGGTGGTGCGTCCTCAAGGCGGAGGTCGTCGGTGACCCGCCGGAGCGGCACCGGGACGCGCTGCGCGACATGCTGCGGGACGTCGAGGCGGTCGTCCGCTACCTGGCCATGCTGCTCGCCGAGCCGGAGCTCGGCGCGGGCGCTGTGCTCGGTTCGCTCGTGACCCACGATGGCGGTCCCGATGACGCCCCGGGATGGGGCAGCCACGACGTCGTCCTCTTCGAGCCGCTCGTCCGCGCCGCGGTCCGGGACCCGGCGTCGGTGGGGCGGATCGCCGCGATGGTCGAGGAGCTCCGCGAGGCGGGCGGCCTGCTCCCGCCCGAGTTCGACGCCGTCTGGGACGTGGTCCAGCAGTTCGTGCGTGAGGAGGTCGGAGCATGACGGTGGACCGGCGCCCGGACGTCGACGCGGTGATGCGCGGGCTCAAGGACTTCCAGCGCGCGACGGTCGAGCACGTGCACCGGCGCCTGTGGACCGACGACGACGCGGTCAAGCGCTTCCTCGTCGCGGACGAGGTCGGGCTCGGCAAGACCCTCGTCGCCAAGGGCGTCATCGCCAAGACCGTCGAGCACCTCTGGGACACCCCGAAGCGGATCGACGTCGTCTACATCTGCTCCAACCAGCAGATCGCGCAGCAGAACCTCAGCCGGCTCAACGTCGTCGACGGCCAGAAGCTCGACCACGCCGACCGCCTCACGATGCTCCCGACCGTCATCAAGCGGCTCAACGACCGCCGGATCAACATCGTCTCTTTCACCCCCGGGACCTCGTTCCACGTCAAGGGGGGCGGGGGCAAGGCCCCGGAGCGCGTCGTCCTGTACTGGCTCCTCGCCGCGGCGTACGGGCGCGACTACGTGCGGCCGGCGCGCTGGACGAAGTTCTTCCGCGGCTACTCCGGACTGGACAGGTTCGAGGCGCAGCTCGCCTGGTTCGACCGAGGGTCGCTCGACCGAGACATCGTGGAGGCGTTCCGGATCGCCTTCGAGGCGGCGTCGGCGCCCGACGGCGGCCCGCTGAGGGACGCGCTCGAGGCGTGCGTCCAGGACTTCAACTACCTGCGGGGTGAGCCGCCGCCCGACGTCTCGGCCCGGCGGTACGCGCTCATCGGCGCCCTGCGGTCCGTCGTCGCCCGGGCGTCCGTCGAGGCGCTCGAGCCCGACCTCGTGATCATGGACGAGTTCCAGCGCTTCAAGGACCTCATGGACCCGGGGACGGACGCGGCCGAGCTCGCGCACGCCGTCTTCGACCACCCGGACGCGAAGGTGCTGCTCCTCTCCGCGACGCCGTTCAAGATGTACACGCTCCCGGACGAGCCGGAGGGCGACGACCACTACCGCGACTTCGTCGCCACGGTGCGCTTCCTCGCCGGCGACGACGACGCGGCGGCGGTCGAGGCCGACCTGCGCACCATGCGCACGGCCCTGGTCGACGGCGGCGCCGGTCCGGTGGCCCGAGCGGCGAAGGACCGGGTCGAAGCGACGCTCCGTCGAGTCATGTGCCGGACCGAGCGGCTTGCCGTCAGTGCCGACCGCGACGGCATGCTGCGGCAGGTGCCGTCGAGCAACGGTCACGTGAGCCTGCCGGACCTGCGCGGCCTCAAGGCGGCGACGGACGTCGCCCGGGCGCTGCGGAGCACCGACGTCTTCGAGTACTGGCGGTCGGCCCCCTACGTGCTCAACCTCATGGAGCGCGACGGTTACAAGGTCAAGTCGGACCTGGTGGCGGCGCAGGAGGACCCGCGCGTCGCGCGGGCGCTGCGGGAGGCGCGGGGCGGGCTGCTCGACTGGGACGACGTCGAGAGCTACCGCCGGCTCGACCCGGGGAACGCGAAGATGCGCGGCCTCGTCTCCGACGTGCTGGACGTCGGCGCGTGGCGGCTCGCCTGGTTGCCGCCCGCGCTGCCGTACCTCGAGCCGGCCGGCGCCTACGCCGAGCCGGCGCTGCGGTCGTTCACCAAGCGGCTCGTCTTCTCGGCCTGGGCGGTGGTACCGAAGGCGATCGCCGTCGTCCTCAGCTACGAGGCGGAGCGGCGTGCCGTCGAGGCGACGCGGGGCGCGCGCCGCGGGTCCTACTCCGCCGACCGGCAGACGCCGCTGCTCCAGCTCCGGATGGACGGGGAGCGGGCCGCGGGCATGCCCGTGCTCGGCCTGCTCTACCCGAGCGTCGCCCTGGCGGCGCTCGGCGACCCGCTCGCCGTGGCACGTGCGGTCGGGACCGCGTTCCCGGTGCCGCGCGACGCGGTGCTCGACGAGGTGCGGTCCCGCCTTCGCGAGGCGCTCACGGCGCTGCCCGACGGCGACCCCGCGGTCGGGTCCGGGCCCGACCAGCGGTGGTACTGGGCCGCGCCCGTGCTGCTCGACCGCCTGCGCGCCGGGGGCGACCAGCGGGCGTTCGAGCACGAGCTCGCCGTGTGGTTGGCCGCCGGGCGTCCCGAGGCCGGTCGCGGGCTCGCGGCGCACGTCGAGGCTCTCCGGGCCGTCCGCGCGGAGGAGCTGGGCCCTCGTCCTGACGACCTCGTGGACGTCCTGGCCCACGCCGCCGTCGGCGGACCGGCTGTCTGCGCCCTGCGCGCTCTGTCCCGTGTGTGCGGGGGTGCACGTGTCCTCGCGGACGCGGACGTCCGTGGGTACGCGTCGATCGTCGCGGACGGTCTGCGGTCGCTGTTCAACCGGCCGGAGCTCATGGCGGTCCTGCGCGGGGAGGAGGGCGCGGAGGAGTCGTACTGGCGGCTCGTGCTCGACCACGGCGTGGACGGGGCGCTGCAGGCGGTGCTCGACGAGTACGCGCACGTGCTCCTCGAGTCGGAGGGGCTTCAGGACGCTGATGCGCGTACGCGTGCCGAGCGGGTCGCGCAGCGGATGGACGAGGCGCTGACGATCCGGACGCCGAGCAACGCGGTCGACGAGCTGCGGCCGCACGAGGCCGGCTTCGAGATGGAGCGGCACACGGTGCGCACCCACTTCGCGGCGCGGTTCGGACGGGCGAGGGCGGAGGACCAGACGGTGGTGCGGGAGACGCACGTGCAGACGGCGTTCAACTCACCGTTCTGGCCGTTCGTCCTCGCGTCGACGTCGGTGGGGCAGGAGGGCCTGGACTTCCACACGTACAGCCACGCGGTCGTCCACTGGAACCTGCCGGCGAACCCTGTGGACCTCGAGCAGCGCGAGGGGCGGGTGCACCGGTACAAGGGGCACGCCGTGCGGAAGAACGTTGCACGCGAGCACGCCGACGCCGCCTTCCACGCGACCGTCGACGACCCGTGGTTCGCGATGTTCCTGGCGGCGGCCGACGCGCGCGACGAGGGCGCGAGCGACATCGTGCCGTGCTGGGTCTTCCCGGGGGAGGCCGCGATCGAGCGGTACGTGCCGGCGATGCCGTTGAGCAGCGAGATGCGGCGGTACCACCGGCTGCAGCGGACCGTCGGCGCCTACCGGCTCGTCGTGGGGCAGCCGCGCCAGGAGGACCTGCTCAAGTACGTCGGCACGGGAGCCGACGTGGAGTGGATGCGGATGGACCTCAGCCCGGCATTGCAGCGGGCCGTCCCCCGAACGGAAGGGTCATCGGGGAGGCGGGTCCGTCCCAGGAGCGACAACAGCGGGCACGTGTGAGGCTGAACCTGCCGCGTGCTGGCGTGTCATGCGGCGTGCTCCGTCGAGGGCGTGCCGCGCGTCGTGGTGGCCCCGGTGCAAGCGAGCGCGGCCGGCGCTTCGTCGAGCAGATGACGGATACCTGTACGCACCCCGTCTCGATGGCCGTGGGCGGCGACGGGCGTGCCAAGCTGCGCTCGTCCATCAGGCGCGTGCTGGCCAAGCACGAGTACCCACCGGGCAAGCAGCCCGGCGCGATCTCGCTGCCCGTGGATCAGATGAAGAGCATGGCTCCCCAGGCGGCCGGTGCCGCGTCGTCCCTGTCGGGACCCAGGGGCGGGTGATGCGGGTGACCAGCACGAAGAAGGGCCAGGGCATGCCTTCGCTCGGACAGGGCAGGCTCGACTTCGACGCGGACCTGCTCGACGAGCTCGGGGGTCCGGTCGCAACGGACTTCACCGAGGACTCGGCCAAGGCCTCAGTCGACGCGCTGCTCGCGAGTGCGAGTCGCTATGCGAGTCCGGCGGAGTACCGCGCGCTTGTGTCGTTCATCGGGCGCCTGCCCCGGTACAGCCCGTTCAACAGAATGCTGGTTCACATCCAGGACCCGGGCGCTCGGTACGTGGCTACGGCCTCCCGGTGGCGGTCGGAGTTCGGCCGGGGAATCTCGCCGGACGCCCGGCCGATCATCGTCCTGCAGCCTCGCGGGCCCGTGCTCGTCGTCTTCGACGTGCGCCACACCGAGGCAGTGGTGCCAGATCGGCCCCAGGTCCCAACGAGCGCGTCGGACCCTATCGCCATCGGATACCTGGCACCGAGCGCCGAGATCGAACGACGGTGGGAGCGGATCACCCACAATGCCACCCGGGACGGGATCCGCATCGTGGCCGCCGACCACGGGGGACACTCGGGCGGCCCGACGACTCCCCGGCCCGGCTCAGGGATCCTGCTGACTCGGTCCGGTCGCTCGCGCGGCGCCGCCCGCACATCCGAGCAGTTTCCACTGCGATACGACGTCCTGGTGAACCGCAACCTGGCGTTGCGGGACCGCTACGCGACGCTCGTGCATGAACTCGCACACATCTACTGCGGGCATCTCGGATCGCCGAACGAACAGTACTGGCCGTCGCGCCCGGGGGGTACTCCACGACGTAGCGGAGGTCGAGGCGGAGTCCGTGGTCCACATGATCGTGTCGCGCGTCGACCCAGCCGTGATGATGGGCGACTAGATCCAAGGGCACCTCGATCAGGCGGGTACGGTGCCGGCCGGCGTCAGTCTGCACGCCATGACAAGGGCGGCGGGGTTGATCGAGGAGATGGGCAGGGGCTGGCTTCCGGCGCGGAAGCGCGCTGGTGGCGCAGATGAATTTCTACGGTCGTGAGGCAACGGTGCCGAAGGAGATGGTGTGACACTGGCTCATCCTGCGCTCGCGGACGAGCAGGAGTACCTGGACATGGCGTACGACCTGCTCGAACGCGGTATGGCCGACGCCGAGGCGAGCATCGCGGCAGCGGTTCCGGGCGACCGCGCTTCTGCACGCGCTCTTCGGCGGGCGTTGGAGGTGCTGCGCCAGTCCAAGGGGACCGGCGCGCTGATCTTCGGTCGGGCGGACGCAGCCGACGCCACGCTGTACATCGGTCGGCGCCGTGTGTACGACGAGCAGAAGAACCTCAAGGTCATCAGCTGGCACACCCAAGCGGCCGCTCCCTTCTACGAGGCGACGCCAGGCGACCCGCAGGGGCTCACGCGTAAGCGGACCTTCGTCGAGGAGGAGCGCCGGATCGTCAGGCTGATCGACGAGGTCTTCGGCGACGCCGCCGCGAGCACCCTGGGCGGCCCGACGATCAGTGATGCCCTGCTCGCCGAGGTAGAGCGCTCACGTGACGGTGCCATGCGTGACGTCGTCGCGACCATTCAGGCGGAGCAGTTCCGCGTGATCCGCGCTCCGACCGAGAACCTCCTGGTCGTGCAGGGTGGACCCGGCACGGGCAAGACCGTCGTCGGCCTGCACCGCGCCGCGTGGCTCGCCTACAACAACCCCGCTCTCCGTGAGCGGGGCATGCTTGTCGTGGCCCCCTCCGCGACGCTTCTCAGCTACATCAGCGGCGTCTTGCCCCTGCTCGGGGTCAACGACGTGCTGCAGGTGCAGCTTCCGGATCTGTACGCAGGCGACGGCCGTGCGACCGCGACCGACACGCCCCTTGCCGAAGCCGTCAAGGGCTCGGAGCGCATGGCCGCGGTCCTCGCTGCTGCGCTGCGGCAGCGGATCAGTGTCGAGCCGGGCGACGTGGAGCTGGCCGTAGGCCCCGACCGCGTGCGCCTGCCCGCTGCTCAGGTGTCGGCCCTCCTCGACGAGGTACGGCGACGCTCGTTACCGCACAACGAGGCTCGCGGAGTCCTTAAGGAGATGCTCGGAGACGCGCTCTTCGAGGCCTACGCCGCCGGCCAGCGGAGCCGAGGTCGGCCACCTGTCGCCAACGACTCCACGATCCGACGCCTGTCCGCGTTCTCGAACGCTCTCGACCGACTGTGGCCCACGTTCAGCCCCGAGGAGCTCCTCCGAACGCTCTACGCCACACGCTCGTGGCTGGTCGACGCGGCGACCGACATCCTCACCCCGGACGAGCGCGCGGCGATCGTCCGAGAGAGCACGGGACCTCTCGCGGAGGTGGCGTGGACGGAGGCGGACCTCTACTGCCTCGACGAGCTGTCCGCCATGCTCGACGGCCAGCCCGTGACGTACGGCCACGTCGTGGTCGACGAGGCACAGGACCTGTCCCCGATGCAGGCGCGGGCGTTGGCGCGTCGCTGCCCCACTGGGTCCATGACGCTGCTCGGCGACCTCGCACAGGCGCGCACGACCTGGGCCGTGGACGACTGGTCGCAGATCTGCCGACACCTGTCCGACACTCGGGCCCACGTCGAGACCTTGACGATCGGCTATCGCGTTCCGAGCTCGGTGCTTGACCTCGCAGCGCGACAGCTTCCACTCATCTCGTCGACGCTGCGTGCGCCGGAGTCGGTCCGAACCGGTCGGCTCCTTCCCCAGGTACTCCGGGAAGAGCCCGGCATGCTCGTCTCCGCGGTCGAGTCCGCGATCCGGCACGCGCGGACGCTCGACATGACCGTCGGGGTAGTGGTCGAGGACGGGGACTACGACGACCTGCTCGGCGGCCTGCGGGCTCACGACCCGTCGGTCGGAGACGGTCGTGGCGGGGACTTCGCTCGCCCGACGACCGTGGTGCCAGCCCGACTGGCCAAGGGTCTGGAGTTCGATGCGGTGATCGTTGCCGAGCCCGGTGCGATCGTCGGGACGTCCGACGACAACCGGCGCATCCTCTACGCCGCGATGACGCGCTGCACCCAGGCGCTGTACATCGCTCATACGCGGCCACTGCCTCTCGGGCTCGACGACCTGGACACCACGCCCTCGGCACGGCCGGCGGACGATCGTGCCGACACCTCGGCCGATTCAGCGGTCGTCGACGAGGTGGCTCGAGCGCCGCGCGACCACCTTCTCGAAATCGTCGCCGGCCTCGCCGATGACGACATCGAGGTACTGCTCACAATGGCACGACGGCTCATGCCGAAGATTCCGAGGAACAACTCATGACCGAGAGGTCGACGGCCGCGCCAGCCGACGTCCGTGCACGGCTGGAACGTCAGCTCGAGACGTGGCGGCGCGAACTCGTCACGCTCGACCGCCGGCAGCGGCTGCTGTACTTCAAGCATACGAAGTCAGCCTCGCTCGAGGTGGTCACGCCAGGGCCCAGTGATGCCCTGAAGTTCACGGAGCACGGCGACGTGCGCGTCGTGCTCGACGACGAACGAACGTCCGTCGGTCGACGAGAGCTCGTGATCGCCGACAAGACGGAGACCGAGCTCAAGGCGGGTCTACGACGCCTCGACCAGCACTCGCAGCAGACGTTCGCCGACCGCGGGCTGTGGACCCTGTACCTCGGGCTCGGCATGCTCGCCTGGAGCGATCCGCAGGACGACAAGCCCGTTGTCAGCCCGATCCTTCTCGCGCCCGTACGACTGCGGCGGACTTCGGCCGACATGCCGTACGTCGTCACGAGGACCGAGGACGACGTCGTGCTCAACCCGGTCCTCGCACTCAAGCTGGAGCATGACTTCGGGCTCGTTCTCGACGACATCGATCCCGATGCGCTGGACGTCGACTCCGTCTTTGCCGCGGTGCGAGCGAAGGTGGCGGCCCACCGTGGCTGGGCGGTCCATGAACGCGTCGTCCTCACGACGTTCAGCTTCCACAAGGAAGCCATCTACCAGGATCTGCGTGAGCACCACGAGGAGGTGCTCGCGAGTGATCTCGTCCAGCTCGTCGCCCTCGGGCCGGACGCGCCGTCGGCCGGTTCCTTCGCTTTCGACCCGATCGGCGACGACGAGCTCGACACCGTCACGCCTCCCGAGCTGCTTCACAACGTGATGGACGCCGACGGCAGTCAGCGCAAGTGCATCCTGGCCGCCCGCGACGGTCGCAGCTTCGTGATGGACGGCCCGCCGGGGAGCGGCAAGAGCCAGACGATCGCCAACATGATCGCCGAGCTCATGGCGAGCGGGCGCTCGGTGCTCTTCGTCAGCGAGAAGGCAGCCGCGCTCGACGTCGTCCGTAACCGGTTGTCCAACGTCGGGCTCGGCCCGTTCTTGCTCGAGCTCCACAGCAGCGCCACTACCCGAAAGCACTTCGCTGAGACGATGGGAAAGGCACTGTCCGAGCGGATCCGTGCTGGGCAGCCGCTTTCTGACGTCGAGGCCAAGGAGCTCGAGCGGGCGAGGAACGATCTCAGCAACTACGCCGCGTCGCTCAACGAGGTTCGGCCGCGTACCGGCCGAAGCATCCACTGGGCGCTCGGAGCTATGGCGGCCGCACATCGCCTCGCGGCGTACCGGCTCCCCGCAAGCGCTCAGTGGGCTTCTCTCAACGCCGACGACCTCGCGGACATCCGCAGTGGTGCGGCGGCGCTGGCAAGGGTGTGGGACCCGGTGGAGCGGGGCGATACCTTTTCGTGGCGAGGGCTCGCCCGGTACGCAGACCCGGGCGACCCCGAGCGGGTTCGCCGTCTTGCGGCCGCCGCCGCTGACTCTGCTGCTGCGCTCGCCGCCCGAGCACGAGCGGTCGACGACGACCTGGAAGTCTCGATGCCAGTCACGGTCGCCGTTGCCAGCGAGCGTGTCCTCCTACTGCAACTCCTCGAGGAGCGACCGCACGGCAGTCAGCTCGCGCACCTCACGACCGATGACCTCGACGCTGTCCGCAAGCGCCTGATCGACGTGCGGCGGCTCGTCGATGAGCACGCGCGCGCCACCATGACGATCGAGGAGTCCGTCGGTCCCCGGTGGACTGAGCTGCAACCGGACGACATCGAACTGCTCGCGGCACTCGAGAGTCGTAACGACCTCTGGTCGCCGAGCCCGACGACGCCGGCGACGCGGCTTCGCGCTGCGGTCGACGCCGCACAGAACGCTCCGCTGCTGCTCGCAGAGCTCACCAGTGACGGCCGTCGGCTCGCCCGCATGCTGGGCGTCGATACCGAGCGGCTCACCATCTCGCGGCTCGGCGACCTCGTCGCACTGGCCAGGCTCGCTGCCCAGAGCGCCCGGCCGGAGGCCGAGTGGCTGAACCCTGCCGTGACCGCAGCCGTCCAGGAGTCAGCGCGCGTCCTGAACACCCTCGTCGACCTCGTCCGCGGCTGGGAGGAGGGAACACGAGCAGAGTTCACGCCTGATGCGCTCACCGTGGACCTGCCGGCACTGCACACCAGGTTGACGCAGACGCACGTGGGGTTCCGCCGGTGGTCCCGCGCGGCCCGGGAGGATCGTCGCCTGCTCAAGAACATCACGGTTCGTGCGCGAGCCGACAAGCAAGCGATCGCCGCGCTTCCCGACGCCATCTCCTGGCAAAAGGCGGAGGCGGCCCTGACCCGCGCCGAGGCCGATCACGCCGCGAGGTTGGGCAGCTACTACCGCCGAACGGACACCGACTTCACCCGCGTGAGCGCCGCCATTGCGACCGCCGAGCAAGCGCTGCGACTCGTTGGGGACGATCTCGATGCCGATTCGCTCGCCCGTCAGCTCAGCGCGACCGGCAGTCCGGACCCACATCTGTTGGGCACCGCCGACAACGTCGAAGACGCTCTCTCCCGGTGGCGCTCGCTGGCGGCCGCTTGGGGCGACGCCGCCCGGCCAGAAGCGCCGCAGACGCCGCAGGACATCGCTGAGTCTGCTCAGCAGCTTGACGAGACGTACCGGGAGGCCGTCGCAGCGGTCGAACGCGTCGCGGTCGCGACAGGGCGCGACACGACGGTCGCCGAAGCGCGCAGCATCCTTGTGGCAGCCGGTGACCTCGCACGCACCACGGCGACGATCCTGGACCGGTACGAGGACGACCTGACCGCGCTCGGCCCGGCCTACGAGTCGTTCTCGACCGACTGGTCCGCCATCGAGCAGGCACTCGACTGGGCGAGCGGCGTTCGCCGGCGTGTGAACGGCCATGTGCCCGCCTGGGTCGCAGAGCGACTGTGGGCGCCGTCGATCCGCTCCGCCGAGCTCGCGCCCCTTGTCGAGACCTATTCGCAAAACATCCAAGAACTGCTCGCGAACTTCGACGAGGTGCGCCGCGCCGAGCTGGGGGCGGACCTCGATACGGACCTCGAGACGGCGCACGAGATCCTGGCTGAACTTGCTCATGACGCGCTCCGCGACGTACCGGTGTGGGCCGAGTACCGAAACCGTGTCCAGCAGTTCGAGGACTTCGGCTGCGCACCACTCATCGAGGAGCTCACGCGCGCCAAAGTGGCGGCTGCCGACGTCCCTGACGCCGTGGAGCGCGCCGTCCTCGAGGCGTGGGTCGACGCAACCATCAACGCCGACCATCGCGTGAAGCCGCTTCGCGCTGATGACCGCAATGCGCTCGTCGAACGCTTCCAGGAGCTCGACCGTCGCCTCGTGCACGAGACGCACCACAAGGTCGTCGCCGCCTGCAACGCGCGCAGGCCCAAGTCCACCACCAGCCGGGGTGCGCAGCTCATCCTCCGCCAGGCGAATCTCAAGAGCCGACACAAGCCGATCCGGACCGTCCTCGCGGAAGCTGGACAGGTCGCCCAGGAGCTCAAGCCGTGCTTCATGATGAGCCCTCTGGCGGTTTCCCAGTACCTGCCCGCGGACATGCGCTTTGACGTCGTCATATTCGACGAGGCGTCGCAGGTCCTGCCGTCCGACGCGGTCAACTGCATCTACCGGGCGAGGCAGCTCATCGTCGCTGGTGACGTCAAGCAGCTTCCGCCGACGAGCTTCTTCACGAGTGGTCTCCAGGACGACGAAACCGACGACGATGAAGAGCCCGACGTCTTCCAATCTGTGCTCGACCAGTGCAAAGCCGCGGGCGCCCTTCCCTCGCTACCACTCAGCTGGCACTATCGCAGTGCGCACGAGAGCCTCATCGCCTTCTCCAACTACCGCTTCTACAAGGGTGAGTTGTTCACGTTCCCCAGCGCGCGCGAGCAGGGCGCGGACATCGGCCTCGAGTCGATCGTCGTGAACGGCACGTACCGGCGCGGTACGTCACGCGACAACCCGATCGAAGCCAAGAAGGTCGTGGAGCGGATCGTTCACCACGCCACGGAGCACCCTGATCTGTCCCTCGGCGTCGTCACGTTCTCGACGGCCCAAGAGGACGCGATCTTCGCGGAGATGGAACGGCAGGCTCTTGAGCACCCTGTCATCTCCGACCTCCTGAACTCGCACGATCGCCTTGACGGCTTCTTCATCAAGAACCTTGAGAGCGTCCAGGGTGACGAGCGGGACATCATTGTGTTCTCCATCGGGTACGGACCGGACGAGCACGGCAAGATGACCACCAACTTCGGTCCGCTCAACCGTGAAGGCGGATGGCGTCGCTTGAACGTCGCCATCACTCGTGCCCGTCAGCGGGTCGAGGTAGTCAGCTCGTTCCATCCGGGGCAGCTGGTCTCGACTAACGTCGGTGTCAACGCGCTCGCGCGCTACATCGACTTCGCCCAGCGAGGCATGGCCGCTCTTGCGGCAGACCTCACCGACAGCCTCGGTGACGCCGAGAGCCCGTTCGAAGAAGACGTCATCAGGGAGATCACCGCACTCGGGTACGAGGCGGTTCCGCAGGTCGGCACAGCGGGGTACCGAATCGACATCGGCATCCGGCATCCCCTCGAGCCCGGGCGCTTCATCCTCGGCGTCGAGTGCGACGGTGCCGCTTACCACTCCTCGAAGGTTGCGCGGGACCGCGACCGTCTTCGCGAGGAGGTCCTCACGAGGCTCGGCTGGCGCATCCACCGCATCTGGGGAGTGAGCTGGGTCCGTGAACGTGCTGAGCAACTGAACCGCCTCCGTGCCGCGATCGAGGCGGCGGTCTCGGCGACGGGCATGCCAGCGGTCTTCACTCGTCCCCCGGCGCCGCCCCCCGAGGTCGAACGGGTGGACCTGAACGGGCCGCCCGAGTGGGGGCGGCCGTATCGCGTGGGCGGCGAGCGGTACCGGACGCATCACGAGCCGAGTGCGGTCGAGGTGCGGCCGGCGATGCGGCAGTACTTCGCTCAGCTGCTCGCTGTCGAGGCGCCGATGCATCTCTCGGTGGCCTTTGACCGGCTGCGGCGCGACTGGGGCATCGGCCGTGTCGGCTCGCAGATCGAGAGCAACGCTCGCCGGGCCATCGAGGGAGTTCGCGTCCGGGGCAGCCAGGTCGTCATCGACGCGAGCGGCTTCATCACGTTGCCTGGCGAGCCCTTCACAGCGCCCCGATATCCGAGCGGCCCGGAGTCCCAGCGTAAGCCCAGGCAAGTCCCACCTGAGGAGATCCGCGTCGCGATCGCTCACATCGTGGACGACGCCGTCGTAGCGGAGAGCGACCAAATCGCGAAGGGTGTCGCGCAGTTCTTCGGCTGGAACACGACCGAGGAGGTGCGCCGGATCACGAACCAGGCTGTCGCCCGGCTGGTCCACGAACACCGACTCGAGGAGCGAGGGGGCACCTACCGCATCGCGGACCGAACGCCGGCCTCGTAAGTTCGCACACGCACGCGCCCACACCCAGGTGTGGGCCGCCGCGGCCGAGTTCGCGCGAGCGCTCGGCACCGCTCAGCGGGCGGCATCGTGCGGACATCCGGTACCGCTCTGGAGGGGCGCACACCTGGGCTGCTTCGGCGCTTAGCACCGCCTTCCTGGGTCTCCGGCTTCTACCCGACGATCCGCTCGTACAGCAGCGCCTCGGCGTCCCGCATCTGTCCCTCGACGGCATCCGCGAGCGCGGGGTCGTCCAGCCGCACGCCGAGCTCGACGTTGCGGTTCTCCGCGCTCCACGAGTAGTTCGCGCTGGTCACGATCAAGAAACGATGATCGACGCTCACGAACTTGGCGTGGTTCCGGACCGGCTTCCCGTTCACGGGCACCGTCCGGAAGACCTTGGCCGGGGCGAGCCAGCCGGCGATCGACGTAGCGTCGGGTCCGCTCGCACCCGAGGCCGCCTCGGCGTCCACGTACACCCGCACGCGGACCCCCGGCCGCGTCGCCGCATCGCGGAGCGCCAGCCAGAGTCCCGACGTCTCCTGGAAGTTGTACGTCGAGCACACGACCGACGTCCGAGCCGAACGCACGAGCTCTGCGGTCGACGTCGTCAGCGGGCTTGCGGTGACGAGGTGGCCGGGCATCGTCCACACCGCATGTGCTGCCGTCTCGACCGACTTCGCGCCCTGGATCGCTCGGAGTGCGGGCACCAGGTCGGTCCCGGCGAGTCCCGTCGCCTGCACGAGTCCCGCGGCTTCCGTGCGCCTCGAGGACTCCACCGCTCCGAGTGCCATGGAGAGCGGCTCACCGTCCGCCAGCCGATCGGCGACCTGTCGCGCCTCCGTGGCGGTGAGGAACGCCCCCAGAGCTACCAGCGCGCCGGCGTCAGACACGGCCGAAGAAGCCCAGGCCCACGCTGCCGGGCAGGTCCAGGAGGAAGCGCCGGTCCAGGAACCGGTTGGCGCGCTCGCACGACGTCTCGGACGCCATGGCGCAGCAGTGACAAGCGGCACCGTGCAGGAAGTCCTCCGGGTCCTTGGGCAACCGGTGGGCGCACACCGGGTCGGAGGAGCATCGCCGCGCTCGGAGCAGCGCCGACTCGAGGAGCGAGTGGAGCCGCTCGGGGTCCGAGAGTTGCACGAGCCCGCCCAGCGTGCCGTCCGAGTCGGAGGCGGTCGTGATGAGCATCAGCCCTGCGGCAGGCTCACGGTCGCCTTCAGCCCGCCATGCGTAGAGGCGCTCACTGATCGAGGCGGCGGAGTAGCCCGACCGCATCGCCATCTCACGGATGAGCACGTGCGCCAGCGTGTGAACCAGCCAGTACCGCGGTGCCGGCAGCCGGGTGTCCGGGTCGATCTGTTCAGCCGTCTCCGAGTAGCGGTTGTCGTAGTTGCGGCGGTGCGCCTCCACATGCGCCTGCCACACGCTCGACCCCTCGACGCGCGCCTCCCACGCCGCCACGACGGCCTCGTCCAGCTGGAGGAACACACCCTCGCCGCGGTCTTCGGTGGCGACCGTCCACGTCGGGCGGCGGTCGCGCGTCAGAGGAACCAGCCTGTCCTGGGCGTCGCCAATGCGCTCGACGTCGTCGACCCGTGTGAAGCCGACGACCGCGTTGACCTTCCGGAGCTTGTCGATCGCCAGCACGCGCGCCACCTCAGGGCGGAGGTCCGGATGCTTCGAGCGCGGGGAGAGCATGAGCCCGGACTTGTCATCGTGATGGACGCCGGAAGGGTCCCGTTGCAGGTACCGCCACTCGGGAACGAGCAGCTCGATCGGGTCGAATCGCTTGAGAGCCTCCTGGCGCTCCTCCTCACCGGGCGGCGGGGTGAGCGCCACCTCGACCGCGGCCGCCAGCTCTGCGTCGTCCAGGTCGGCAAGGTCGGACTTCGCGTAGCCGAGCAGCTTCCGCAGCATGGCCGGGCTGTCCCGAGTGGCCAGGAGGTCGTCGTGCTCGATCTCCTTCGCCAGCCGGTCAGCTCTGTCCTGGACGAGTTCCGCCGACTCTGCCGGCATGACGATGATCGACTGGGTGGCGGCGAACCAGAGGTTCGATGCGCCCACGAGCATGAGTCGCACGGGGACGTCGCACGACGCCTCGAACGCGTCGAGGTGGGGATGACGTCCGCGGCACTTCGGCAGCTTTCCGACGGCGGCTTCGCCCTGCGCCTCGTTCATGGGCCGGCGGGCGCTGCACGACGCGCACTCGATCGTCGCCGACGCCCCCTTGCCTGCGACCCGATCGATCATCCGCAGGATCGGGATTTCCGCCTTCGCGCAGCGGTCGCCGCGATGCACCCACCAGTCGTACGGGAACTCGTCGAGGTGCCCCGCGGTGCAGACGAGCAGGTACCGAGCGGGCCGTGCCGGACGGCGGTTGGTCTTCGAGCCCGTTGCCTTGGCGCGGCGCCCGCGTCCAGGGCATCCGACGTGCTCGAAGCGCGCTTCGTCCGTTCGGAACGGATGGGTGTTCGTGTACTCGAACCGCGTGATCGGCGCCAAGAGGTCGCAGCCGGTGCACCGCATCCACTGCGGGAAGACGCGCGACGGCACGCCGAGGTCGTCGCCCTCCTTGGAGGCGAACGACCGCTTCGGCGCCCAGGGGAACGGCCGGAGCTCACGCACGTCGTAACCGAGGACCTTGCGCACACTTTGCAGCAGCCGCGGCGCGTGGACCGTCCGCGGCTTGTCGCGTCGGGCCCAGATCCGGTCCCAATCGTCGAGCCCGGCAGGCATGACCGTGAACTGCGGCAGGTCCATGATCGAGCCCGGCCCGTAGGTGTAGAGCAGGGACGTCGGCCGTGCGGAGCCCACCTTGGCACGGTTGCGCTTGATCTGCGCCTCGTCCGCCCAGTCGGCATCGCCGAGCGGGTCGAGCTCACCGCCAACGGGTGTGATCGCTGCCTCGGTCACTCGTCACCTCCGCCATCGAGCTCCCAGGTCGGTCCCCCAGTTGTCGCCGCCGTGAACAAGCGGTCCTTCACCGGGCTGACGAGGAGGTTGATCTCCGGCTGCACCTCGCGCATGGAGTTGGGCACCACGAAGGGCGGCTCCTCTCCGGTCGTCGGGTCGCCGACGGCGTTCTCCGGGCTGATGAGCAAGGGCTTCTCCTTGCCCTCGGTCGCGCGCTCGTAGACCAGGGCGAGCTGCTGCGCTGCGACGGCCTCGAGTCGCTTCTTCCAGTTCCCGAGCAGGCCATGGAACCGGGAGCTCGCGGCCGTGGCGGCCGCGTCACCGCCGGCATCGCGGATCCGCTCGACGAGTCGCTCGACGATCGCCTCGAGTGAGGACCACTGCGCGACGACGCGGCCGGCGCTCTTCTCGCCGGACAGGCCGTCGGGCTGCGTCGCCTGCAGCACGCGGGTGGCGGCGACGAGCATCGCAGCCACGCCTCGGTCGAGAGACGTCACCGAGTACGGGGTCACCGACAGCGCCTCGACCTGAGCGTAGAAGGTCTCGTGGTAGTGCCGGAACTGCTCGAAGTGCGCGAGGTCACGAGGTCGCGCCCAGTTCCCCAGGGTGATGACGAGTCCCGGACGGTCGGCCGAGCGGCCCACACGTGAGGATGCCTGGATGTACTCGGCGGTGTTCTTGGGCTGGCCGACGACCATCATGAGCCCGAGCCGCGGCACATCGACGCCTACCTGGAGCATCGACGTCGCCAGGACGACGTCGTACGGGTTCTCCGACGGCGCAGTCACCTTCTCCCCGGCCTGTCGACGGCGAATGAGGTCCCGTCTGGCGTCGGTCGAGTGGTGAGCAGCGCTGAAGGTGCGGCCCATCTCGTCGAGCGTCTCGGTGATGGCCGACGAGGCGATGCGTGAAGTCAGCTCAGCGATGTTGAGTGAGCCGTAGTTCGTGCCGCTGCGGCGCGGTACGCCTGTCCACGGCCGACCCTTCGCCAGCGCGGTCTGGACGTCGTCGGCGAGGTACCGCGCCATGCCCGCGAGCTCACGCGTCGCGTTGAAGTATCCGACGAGCGTCATGTACGGGTCGGCGCAGTCACCTGACGCGTCCAGCATGAGCTGCGCACCGGCCATGAGGACCTCGGCGACGCGGATCTCCGCGGCCGTGAGGCGGACGCCCGTCGTGGACACGCCGACGTAGCGCCGACCAGGGTTCGCCTCGCTGACGGGCACCTCCTCCGAGAAGAAGGTCCGGCCCGCATCGAGCACCTGAGGCGGGAAGACCGTGAGGTTGCGGCCGTAGAGCGCCTTCACCTGGTCGGGTGCGTTCCGCACGGTCGCCGACGACGCCACGATGAGCGGGCGGACGCGCTGGCCCGCCGCGTCACGCCACGTGCACAGCACGTCGATGGCGGCCTCGAAGAGCCCCACGGTGGTGCCGAGTGCGCCCGTGATCAGGTGCAGCTCGTCCTGGATGATCAGGTCCGGCGGGCGGAGCCGGTCCACAGGCCGCACGTACGCCTTCGGGAGACCGTCCTTGGCCGGGTGCATGTCGGTGACACTGCATCCCTGGTCGTCCTCGTGCACGTACCCGTGCCGTTCGCAGCGGCGGCTCACGTAGCCAAAGAGCGCCGCGGCCTGGCCCTCGCGCGCCAGGCGCGCGAACTTGTCGACCGTCGCGATGACGAACGATGGCGTCAGGCGGTAGATCTCCTCGTCGACCGTCAGGACGGGGATGCCCTCGGCAACCGCACCGCCCTCGGCGAACGGGCACTCGCCGTCCTGGTCGCCGCAGCGCACGTAGACCCGGCCGGCGGCGGTGTCGACGCGGACATCCTTGCCACCGACCTTCTCCCCGCACCACGGGCAGCGCTGGATCTGCAGCACGGTGAGCCGGTAGCCCTGCCCCTCGTTGACCCGTTCGAGCTCCTTCGCGGCCTCGGCCACGCGCTTGGGCGACACGTCGGTCCCGACCCAGAGGCCGATCCGGAACGGCTCGTCGCCCCACACCTCCGGTTCGCGACGTCGGGCGAGCTCCGCCGCGCAGACGAGGGCAGTGGCGCGCTGGAACTGCTGGGACGTGAGCAGCCGGAGCGTGTACCGCATGAGGACGGCGACACCGGACCGGCCGTCGACCGGGCCGTCCGGTGCCTCGACGACACCCTGCCGCCGGCGCATCGCGAACGTGAACGCGGCGAGGCCGAGGTAGGCCTCGGTCTTGCCGCCGCCGGTGGGGAAGAAGATGAGCTGGACCTTCGGGTTGTCGCCAGACCGGCGTGCCGTGGTCGGGCGGCCGATCGACTCGAGTTGCATGAGCACGAACGCGAGCTGGAAGGTGCGCCAGGAGTGCGCGATTGCTCCCTTCTCGAGGATTCGGCGCCGAGCTTCGTCGCGTCCGAGCCGGGGATCACGTGCGCGAAGCTCGGCGACCTGGGTCTGGACGCGCTGGTCGGCCATGACGGCATTCATGAAGCGGAAGCAGCGCTGGGCCTCTTCGTCGCCGAGCAGGTACTCGAGCCCTTCGCGCAGCTGCTTCGCCACGAGGCGGGCGACTTGGACCGCCTCCTGCGCATCGGTGCGCAGGTGGTCGGGGAGGTCGTTCGCGCGCGCGTCCTGCGTGTCGAGCCACTCGGCGTACTGCTCGACGATCGGGCGGAGGCCGGCGTCGAGCGAAGCGGTGTCGGCCTCTGCGAGTGCCCGCATGTCCAGGACGGCGTCGTCGATCTCGACGGCACGGGTCTGCGGCGTCTCGCTCGTCGGGAGCCAGGTCGTCCACACGGCCGTGGCTCGCCGCTCGCCGGGTGCCTCGGCCCAGTCGGCCGAGCAGATGCGGCCGTGAGCGAACTCAAGCCGGTCCCGGTACTGCAGGCGCAGCCGCCGCAGCTCGGGGTCGGGCTCGGGCGCGTCGTCGACAAGGGCGTCTTGCACCGGGAGGAAGACGGCGGCACCACCAGCGTCGACGCTGAGCTTCGTCTGGTAGAGCCAGGCGTTGACGGGGATCGGACGCGCGACCTCGCGGTCGTTGCACAGCGCGACCTCGACGAGGCGCCGGTCACCTTCGTCCATGACGTCGACGCGGAGCACGACGTCGTCCTCGACCTGGAACTCGTGCGTCCGCTCGGTCGACAGCGTCGCGACGGGCACGCGGACCGGCACGTCGTGGTGCGTGCGACGGAAGTGGCGGATCGGAGTGCCCGAGGCGGTGGTCTTGTCGGACCGGAAGGGGTTGTACGTGCCCCACGAGGCGTGGACGGTCACCTCGGGAAGGTCTCGAGGCACCTGGAAGCGCAGCCCCATGGATGCCGGGATCATGAGCCCTCGCCGCTGCGGCGCGTCCTCGAGCTGGTCGCCGTCCTCGTCGCCGGCCGTGCCCGCCTCCTCGTCGGAGGCGACCGGCACGCCCCGCTGGTCGCGGGCAGCGAGGTCGTCCCCGATGTCGGCCTCCTCCTCGGCCTCCGTCTCGTTGGCGACGTGGGCGCCGGTGAGGCGCACCGGCGCGATGCGGCCGACGAGGTAGAAGGTGTCCGGCGGGTCCTCGATGACCTCGTCCTCGCCGCGGAGCGGACCGAGGAGCTGGCGTTCGAGCAGGTCGACGAGGTTCTCCCTGGCCGTCCACGAGCGCCCGTCGGGTTCATGGAGCAGGTCGAACGTGGCGGCCTCCTCGCCGGTGGGCGGTGCGGCAGGTGCCTCGGTCACTCAGCGTCCTCCAGGTCGTCGGCCTCGTCGGCGGCAGGCTCAGGCGCTGTGCCCTGCGTAGCCGCGCGGCGGTGGTTCTCCTCGAGCAGTCGGTCGAGGATCTCGATGCGGGCCTCGGGGCTGAACGTCCACCGGGTCATCTGCCGATAGGTGTGGAACCCGTGGTCCAACGCGATGTCGTCCCAGCCGTACGCCTCGAGGACCGCCTCGTCGATCTCGACGTGAATATGCCTTAGTCTGTGAATGTCTGGATCCGAGTTGCCCGCCACTGAGGCATCGTTTACAAGTCTGTATATGTCGAGCAGCCCAGACACCCGCCGCAGTTGCACATCTTGTCGGACCACATCGAGTTCCTTGCCCAGTTCACGAAGTCGAGAAGTCTCAGGTGGGCGAGGGAATGTCTCGTAGATTTGTGAAGCGGTGTAGCGTGTTGCCGCCCCAAGCGTCGACCCGTATGCCATAGCCCATGACCGGTGCACCCCCGAAGAGAGAATGGCTTGCTGACCGTAAGAGTCGGTCGCGAAGACTGCCAGCGCGTGACTGAACACTTGACGAGCGGGCACCCGAGCGACCATCACCAGGTGGCTGTGCTTCACGATGACGAGAACTTCGTCCAGTGCAGTTATCGCGCGCCGAAGGGCCGGTCGCTTTTCCCCGTACTGCCACCACCGGTCCCTGAGGGCGCTCCGTTTGACACGCATGCGTTCTGGGCGCACGTCGGTGAGAACCTTTGCGAAAGGAAGGAGGTACTTTGAAGCCTCGACTTCTGAAGCGTCGTTGAAGTCGATTATCCACCGCGACGCCGCCTGTGTTGGATCGCTATTTACGTCGTCACCGCTCAGGAACTTGAATAGGACGGACGCGTTGCTCGGATCGGATGCTATCCAGCCATCCACGGTATCCTTGTCGACGACAAACCCCATGCCGTAGGGCTTGAATCCTTCGAACGCTTGGCCCGCGTTCTCCTGAAGCTTCGACGGTGTGCCTCGTGTGCGGGTGGCCTCAGTAAGGAACGTCGAGATCTCGTGAACCGGTCGGTCGTCCGCGATGCGGACCACTGCAGGACCGACGTCGCCACGCGCCCCCCAAACGGCCGCGTAGTTCACCGTTGCGAAACCCGGCCATCGTCTGCTGCGCAGCGCACGAGTGATAGTGAAGCCGCCCGAGACCAGCGCGTCGAGCGCCACGGCACGCGTCTGCCCTTGGGCGATTGTGTTCGTGGCGATTAGGCCGAGCGTCCCGCAACGCTTTAGGAGGTGAAAGGCGCGAAGGAAAAAGTACGCGACTAGGTCGGCGTTGCCACGACGCCCTTCTGCGAGCGCCTCGACTAGCCAGTCGCGCACGTCGGTGCCCATTGCGCCAGTGAGCTTATGCCCCCCGAGGAACGGAGGGTTGCCAATGATCGCGTCGAACCCTCCGCGCGACATGACATCCGGCACCGCGAGCACCCAGTGCAGCGGCTTCCACCGCTCGTAGTCCGTCTCGACGGTCGGGGTCAGCCCGCGGTCGACGATCGACCGCAGCCACGTGTCGTCACCCTCACCACGCTCCGGAAACGCTCGTGCCACCGCGTGCCGGAGGTCGTCGTACCGCTCGTCGAGCGCACGGCCCGGCCTGCCACCGAGCGGGAGGCCGGCCGCGATGACGCCGTCGGCGAGGAGGGCCTGCTTGGCGGTGACCTCCTCCAGCTCGCGCATGAGGCGCCGCTTCGTCGCCGTCGAACGCTCGGGGTCGGACTCGTCGACCTCTGTCGCGAGCGTCCGGCGAAGCGATGCGGCCCGCTCGAGGGTCCGTTCCACCTCGACCGATGCGTGCGCAGACTCGAGAGTCTCCACCGTCGTGCGGGGCGGCCGGATGTGCAGCGCGGTGAGCTGGCGCGCGTCGGTCAGGCCGAGCAGGGAGTTGCCGTGCAGGACCTTGTCGTCGACGAAGGAGAACGGCAGCTTCGGGTCCAGAGAGACGAGCCACAGGGAGAGCTTGCACATCTCCACGGCCATCTCGTTGATGTCGGCGCCGTACAAGCACCGGGCGACGACCTTGCGGATCGCGCGGGTGCGCACCTCGGCCGGCGTGCCGAAGTCGAGGCCTTCGCGGTGCCATGCCTCCACGAGGCGTTCGGCGAGGTACTCCGCCGCGGCGACGAGGAACGCTCCGGACCCGCACGCGATGTCGGCGACCTTGAGCTCGAGGAGCTGGTCGCTCGACAGCGGCACCCACTGGTCCCTGTCGTTCGTCTGGTACGGACCAGGGGAGTAGACGAGCGGCTCGAGGGCGTGCGTCACGACCTCGCGTGCGAGGGACTTCGGCGTGTAGTGCGCGCCGGAGTTCGCCCGGGACGGCGTCTCGGCGACTACGAGGCCACCGGGTCGGATCACGACGGGGCGGTCACGCAGGTCACGCCGGATCAGCGCGATGAACGGTCGTAGACGGTCGATGAGCTCGCGGTCACGGGTGACCGTGAGCAACGCACGCTCGGCGTCCTCGACGTCGCCCGCAGAGCGGAGCGCCTTCGTGATCGCCGCCTTGGACGGCGGCTTGGCCGCCGGCTGCGTCCGCTTGATCTCCTTGAGGAGCTCGTCAGCCAGCCGGGCGTCGTCGCGGAACCGGCCGCGAAGGTCCTCGAGCGCCGCGAGCGGGAACTCGGGCTCCTGACCGTCAGCGCCGGTGAGCCCGAGCGTCACCTCGTCCACCTGGACGCTGGTGTAGCCCAGGAGGCCCTCGTAGATGTAGCCGATCTGCTCGACGTCGACGGTGCGGAACGAGATGCGGCGAGCGTCACCGCCACGCTTCAGCTGGGCGACCTGCACCGCGCGGAGCACCTCGAGCATGACGCGGTCGGACACCCGGACCCGCAGGGCACCGCGCTCGTCGCGGGCGACGAGGAACGGGTAACGCTCGGCGTCGAAGAGTGACCCTCCGTACGAGGGGATCCGCATGTCCTCGAAGGTGACGCCGGAGTAGAGGGCTTGCGACGTCGCCAGCAGGCGGTGCCACGTCATGTGGGTGGCGTCGAGCGCCTCCGGGCCCTCCTCACGCACGCGCGCGTCGAGGGCGTCCAGGCGGTCGGCGATCGCGTACGCGCCCGTGTAGAGCCGGCTCTGCGGCAGGAGGCCGCGTTCCTCTGCGAAGAGGAGGAACACGATGCGCATCATCACGGTGACCGCGGCCTCGTAGACCTCTCCGCGGTCGCTCGGCAGCGGGTCTGGGCGTCCCTCGCGGCGCGCGTCCTCCGCGGCCTCGGAGAACGCTGACACGAGCAGCTCGACCGCCTTGCGCACCTGCGTGCCGAGCGCTTCGGTGATCTCCTCGGCGGCGGCCACCGACTCGACGAACATCGCCGGCAGCCGGTCCTCCTCCGCGCCGCCGACGAGCCGCCGGCGCGAGAGCAGCTCGAGGAACGCGTCGCGGACGGCCGCTTCCTCGACCCACGTCTGCGAGTCCACGACGCCCGACGCCGCCATGCCGCCGGGCGGAGCGCTCACCAGGGCCCACCAGCGACCGTCGGTGACCACGCCGATCGGCACGCCGGACGACCGGAGCAGGGCCTCCATCCGGTCGATCGGCGACCCCGACCAGGTCTCCTCGAGGAGGTCGCGCAACGACTCCACCGGCTCGACCACCAGGACGAGCGCGGCGACGTCGTCGTCCCGCTGGAGCGCGCCGGTCGCCTCGACCGTCACGCCGTGCTCGGACACCCTGGCCGGGCCCTTCGCGGTGACCGGGGTGCCCCACCGGAGCCGGTCCCCCCAACCCATCACGTCGTGCAGCACCGTGTGCACCCAGGCGTCACGCGGAGCCCGGAACGCGCCGACGTCGCCGTCGCGCACCCACTGCTCGTACGCCTTCTCGAAGGTGCGTTTCGCCTCGACAAGCAGGGCGCGGCGGTCGCCGTCGAGCGGCGGCATGCCCTGCGGGTACACCCGGCGGAGCGCCGGCACCGACAGGAACGGGCCCTCGGTGTCGACGAGGGTCAGCCACTCGCGGTGGCGCTCGGCGACCGACGGCGTCCGGCTCATGCGATCCTCCCTGCGGCCGCGTCCTCCGGGGTGAGCGCGAAGACCACCGCTGCTGCCGTGACGTGCGGGCGCACATCGACGTAGCGCTCGCGGATGGCCGTGATCTCGCGCTCCTCCTCCGCCGCCAGGTTGGCCAGCCGGTCCTCCATCGCGCGGATGTCGCGCCGACGCTGGGCCTGCTGGTCGTCGGGCAGCAGCGTCATCGCCTCCGCCTCCTCGGCGCTGCGGAGTCTTTCGAGCGAGTGCTGCAGGTTGGCGCGGAAGGCGGCGAAGATCTCCCGCGCGCGCTGGACGTCCGCGTCCTGCCGGGCCCTGAGCTGCTCCTCGACCTGTTCCTGCCGACGGGCGGCGCGCGCCTCCATCGCGGACAGGAGGCGGTGGCGCAGCCGCGAGTCCTCGGCGTTCCAGGCCTGGGTGACGTTGTCGAGCACCGCGTCCGGGGCGAGGTGGAGCCCGTCGTCGTCGAGGGCCCGCTCGAGGAGCGTCTCCACCTTGGCCTCGGCCATCTGCTGGCCACGGACGCGGACGCCGCTGAGGAACACCTCCTCGTGCAGCCGGACTCCGCCGCGGCCGACGAGGACCAGGCGGGAGACGGCCGCGACGCAGGACGTCTCGAGGCCGTCGACCGTCACCGCGGTCACGCGGTGCATGCGGCCGTCGGCGGAGAACAGCGCGGAGCGGAGCACCCTGGCCGCCTTCTGGAGGAGCGCGTGCCCCAGGTGGACGCGGACGACGTCCTCGACCGACTCCCGCTCCGCCGTCGTGAGGCGATCGCCGAAGGTGATCGGCCGCAGGACGCCGGGCCGCAGGCGGGTGTCCAGGCCGCGCAGCGCCGGCTGCCAGGCCCTACCGAGGTTCGGGACACGGAACACCGGGGCGTCGAAGTCCTGGCTGCCCACCTCGACGAGGAGCGGCTGGGCGGTGAGCGCGAGAGCCGCGTCGACCACGCGCCTCGCGTTGGCGGGCGTCAGGTGCATCTCCGCCCGGCGCTCGTCGTAGGTGCGGGCGAGCTCGGTGAGCTGTCGGTTCAGGTGCTGCTCCCCTGCACGGGCCCCAGCGATGACGGCGTTGCCGTCGGTCTGACCGCGCGCCGCTCGCCGGCGTGGCCGGATCGCGCAGAAATGCTCTTGGATCTCGTCGTCGATGACGGCGTTGACCGACCCCAGGTCACGGGCGACGTTGCCGATCTTCTCGGCGATGCGGCGGAGGAAGTCGAGGTCCGCCGTGTAGGTCGAGCTGTCGCGCTCGGGCTGGAAGTGGAAGACCTCGGGGTTCTCGGTCTGCCCGTAGCGGTCGATGCGACCGATGCGCTGCTCGAGCCGGGACGGGTTGAACGGGATGTCGAAGTTCACCAGGCGGTGGCAGTAGGCCTGGAGGTCGATGCCCTCGCCCGCGGAGTCCGTGGCGACCAGCACGCGGATCGGGTCACGGCTCGGATGCTGAGTGAACCGGGCGCGGACCAGCTCCCGCTCTTCGGCCGGCGTGCTGCCCTGGATCGTGCCGAGGACGTCGCCGTACCCCTGCTGCCGCAGGTACTCGACGATCCACTCGAGGGTGGCGGCGTACTCGGTGAAGACGACGACGCGCTCGTTGGTCCAGGTCTTGCCGTCCGGACGGCAGACGGCGTCGAGGAACCGGACGAGGGCGGTGAGCCGGGAGTTCGGCCGGTACTGGTACGACTCGCCCCAGGCGACGAGGCGGCTGATCTCCTCCGGCGTGGCAGCGACGAGCGGGTCGGTCTTCTTGGAGCTGCGTAGGGCCGCGAACTCGGGGTGGGCTTCTTCGCCCTCTTCCAGGTCGCTCTGCGCGGAGCCGAGCACTTCGGCGTAGTAGTCGTCGTCATCGTCGACGTCCAGGCCGCTGCCGCCGACGGTGGAGTCGTACAACGCGAGCGTGCGGCCGAAGGCCCACGGGCTCGAGAGGAAGCGCTTCTTCAGGAGCATCGAGACGATGTCGCCGGAGCGCCCGCGGCCGTTGGCGCGAGCGCTGTCCTTGAGGATCCGGTCCAGGGTGGCGAACGCCTCCTGCTCGTCGTCGGCAGGGGTGAACAGGAGGGGCTTGACCTGGCGGCGACGGAAGCCCATCTCCGGTAGGTCCGCCTTGAGGCGCCGGATCGCGACGTCCTTGAGCGCCTGGGCGTCGAGCTCGGCGCCGCGCGCGAACCGACGCTCGTCGATCATCTCCATGAGTGCGGTGAACGACTCCGGGTGACCGTTGTGCGGCGTCGCCGAGAGGAAGAGGCGGTGCTCGCACACCTGGGCGAGCGCCCGAGTGGCGCGCGTGCGCTGGCTGTCGACGGCGTAGCCCCGACCGCCACCGACTGCCGTCGGGCTGGCCGGCGCGACGTGGTGCGCCTCGTCGACGACGAGGACGTCGAAGGCGAAGCGGCGGGCCGTGGAGACGTCGTCGACCTCTGCGTAGACGTCGCGGAGGAGGCGCTGGGCGCGGAGCGTCGGCAGCCATGCCATGGACACGATCACGCGCGGGAAGAGGCGGAACGGATTGGCGGCGAGGCCGTGCGTGCGGCGGACCTCGGCCATGAGCGCGGAGTTGACGACCACGAAGTCGAGGCCGAACTTCTCGCGCATCTCGTCCTGCCACTTCAGCGCCAGGCTCGGCGGGCAGACGATCACGACGCTGCGGGCCCGGTGCCGCAGGAGAAGCTCCTGGATGACGAGGCCGGCCTCGATGGTCTTGCCGAGGCCGACGTCGTCGGCGAGGAGCAGGTTGGTGCGCGGGGACTGGAGGGCGCGCCGGAGGGGCTCGAGCTGGTACGCCTCGACGTTCGCGCCGGAGCGGAACGGCGCCTGGAAGGCCTTGTCGTCCGCCGAGGTCACCGCACCCCAGCGCACCGCGTCGACGAACGCGGCGAGCAGGTTCGGGTCGTCGAAGGCCGTCAGGCGCTCGGGGAGACCCTGGTCCGGCGCCACGGTGTGGCCAACCTCGAGCTCCCAGACCACGTCGAGCTCGGCACCGAGTCGGTCCTCGTCGAGGGACTGGAGCGAAACCACGTGATGAAGCTCGGCGCGGGCCTCGTCGGCAGGGCTCCGGGGGAGCTCCTGGGTGCGGACGTTCGAGACCGCCCACGTGGAACCCCTGACCTCGACGACATCGCCCGGTTGGGGAACCGGTGGTCGGTACTCGGCGCTGCTTGCCGCTTCGAGGCCCGTCGTCGTCATCGCAACCTCTCCCTGTGGGCTGTGGACGGATGCTATCCGCGCCAGCTCCGGGAGGGGTGAGAGGTGGAGCGCCGTCGGCTGATGTCCCACCGCTGCGAGCCGACGGCGATGGTCCTCCCTGAGTGCTCAGAACCTCGCTGCCGGGTGTGGGTCGACCGTGCGGTGGTCGCGGCCCGGAGTGTGGCTCGGCCACCGGTGCCAACCAGCCCCCGGCGTCCCGCCTCAAGCGCGCTCCGTCCCGCCCCGACAACCCCTCCGGGGGGTGATCACGCATGCCCGCAGGAGGCTCCGCCGACGCCGAGGCGCGCCGGCAGCTCGCGCTTGCCGACGCCCACGCGAAGGCGGCCGCCGAGGCGCGGGCCACGGCGGAGCGCTTCTCGATCGCGGCGACCACGGAGGCGCGCACCGCGCAGGTCCTGAGCCCGCTGACCGCCGTCGGGCACCACCTGCTCGCGGACCGGCAGTGGCCGGGCAGCAAGCGTGCCCAGGTGGACCTCGTCGTCGTCGGCCCGGGCGGGGTGTTCATCGTCGACACCAAGGCGTGGGCCGAGGTCTCGATCCACGGCGACCGCATCTACCGCGGCCAGGAGGACGTGACCGACGACGTCCTCCGCCTCGCCGACCTCGCCTACGTCGCCGAGGGTGACTTCGCCGAGGTGGGCCTGGCGCCCGGGGAGGTGCGCGCCGTCGTCGTCCTCGCGGGCCGGACCGGGGTGAAGACGCGCGTCGGCCCGGTCGAGATCGTGGGTGAGCGCGACGTCCTCCAGCACATCGCCTCCCGCGGCCGGCGACTTACCCCGAGCCAGGTGGACACCGTGCTCGCGCGTGCGGTCGCGCTCTTCCCGGTGGTCGGGGCGCCGGCGCCCGTGGCCCCGGTCGTCCCCGAGCCTGTGCTCCCGCCGCCGCCACCCCCGCAGCAGGACGCGCTGCTGAGCGAGGAGGAGGTCCGGGAGGCGCTGCTCGCGGGAATCCTGGCCAGCCCGATCGAGGAGTGGATGAGCTTCCTCCACCCGTCGCAGGCCAAGCTCGTGCGGCGCAGCTTCAACGGGCCGGCCCGGATCCGCGGCGCGGCCGGGACCGGGAAGACCGTCGTCGGGCTGCACCGCGCGGCCTACCTGGCGCGCACGCGGCCCGGCAAGGTGCTCGTGACGACGTACGTGCGCACCCTGCCGAAGGTCATGCAGCAGATGCTGTCCCGGATGGCGCCCGACGTCGTCGATCGCGTCGAGTTCACCAACGTCCACCGCCTCGCCGTGCGCATCCTCGCCGAGCGGGGCGTGCGGCACCGGCTCGACCCCGAGCGTGCGCACGCGGCGTTCGAGGCGGCGTGGGCGAAGGTCGGCGACCGCCTCGGGGAGGCTCGCACCAAGCAGTACTGGCGCGAGGAGATCGACTGGGTCATCAAGGGCCGCGGCCTCACCTGGTTCCACGAGTACGCCGACCTGTCGCGGACCGGCCGCCGCCACGCCGTCGGGCCGGACCAGCGGCGCGCCGTGTGGGACCTCTACGTCGCGTACGACGCCGAGCTGCGCGCCGCCAAGGTGGACGACTTCGCCGACGTCGTCCGCATGGCCGAGCAGGAGCTGCGCCGCAAGCCCCTGGACGAGCCGTACTCGGCGGTGATCGTCGACGAGGCGCAGGACCTCACCTGCGTCATGGTGCGGATGCTGCACGCCCTGGTCGGGGACGTGCCCGACGGGCTCACCCTCATCGGCGACGGCCAGCAGTCGATCTACCCGGGCGGGTACACGCTCGCGGAGGTCGGGATCAACGTGGCCGGGCGCGGCGTCGTCCTGGACGTCAACTACCGGAACACCGCGGAGATCCTCGCCTACGCGTCACGCGTGGTCGACGGCGACGACGTCGCCGACATCGACGGCGGCACCGGGCGCGGGGACCGGCCGGTGGCGGTGCCGCGCCACGGGCCCGAACCGGTGCACGTGCGCTGCCACGGGTGGGCGGAACGCGACCGGCACCTGGTCGAGCGGGTGCGCCAGGTGACTGCCGAGGTCGGCGTCGGGCTCGGCGACGTCGGCGTGCTCTGCCAGACCCGGCAGGGGGCCCAGGCGGTGACCCGGGCGCTGCGTGCGGCCGGCTTCGCGGTGGTGGACCTCACCGACTACGACGGCGCCCCCGTGGACGCGGTGAAGGTCGGCACCGTGAAGCGAGCCAAGGGCCTGGAGTTCAAGCACGTCCTCATCGCCGACGCGTCCGACGACGTCGCGCCCGGAGCGCCGGCGCCCGCGGACCCCGCCGAGCGCGAGCGCTGGGAGCTGCGGCGGCGCGAGCTGTACGTGGCGATGACGCGGGCGCGCGACGGGCTGTGGGTGGCGGTGGTGTGGGGAGCCGAGCGCAGTCGCTAGACGACCGGGCCGTAGCCGAAGACGTGGGCGCTCAGTACGTCGACCTCGCGGCGCTCGTCGCCGAAGAATGCCTGCAGCCGATGGACGACCAGCGCGTACGGACGTTCGCGCGCGCGGCCGGCCTCGTTCCAGTTCGCCATCGGGACGATGAGGAAGAGGTGGTGCGCGTTCCAGGCGATGTGCGTCTTCCAGAAGTCCTTGAGGTCGTGATTGTTCGTGGTCGTCCCGCCGCGCTCGACCTCCGCGATGATTCCCCGGCCCGGGCCGAGCGAGTAGTAGAAGTCCGGTCGGGCGCGAGTGACGAAGCCGTCCTCAGGTGTCAGGACCACCTCTTCGCGGAAACCGGCCTCCTTCAGAACCTCGCCGACCACCTCCTGGACGGCCCGACTCTGGGCACGGAACACGTGCACGCCGGAGATGCGTTCGGAGTTGCTCTCGAGGAACGTGCCGAGTTGGCGCGCGATCTCGTCGACGACGCCGAGTTCCTCCAGCTCGCGGGGTGACGGCCGCGCGCGCACCAGTCGCGTGTAGTGCCCGGCCATGCCGGGAAGCTTCCTCGGCTGGCGTCGGCGTAGCTAGCTCCGAGCGGGTGACGGCGCTGGGGGGCGGCCCGCGTGGTAGCGGAACCTGGTGCTGGTCGGCGGCCGCGCGCTCGCGGCGCTCAGCCGAACACGACCGTCATCAGGTAGGCGGCGACGAGCGCCGCGATGCTGAGGAGCAGGAGCAGGCCGAGCGCCGCAAAGCACCCGGAGACCGGAGAGCGTCGTCGCCTCCTTGTCCGAACAGGAGATCGCCGGCTCGTCACTCGTGGCTGGGGCGCCGCGAGTTCTCGATGGAGGTGCCGTCCCAGGTCGGCCACGTCGTACGGGCTCAGTCTTGGCGGCAAGGTGGCGAGCCAGGCGGCGATTTGCAGGCGCCCGACGACGGTGACACCCGGTCCGACGGTCACGGGCCTCTGGTCCTGACCGGCGAGGCAGATCACGGCCCGCGTCGCTGCCCGATGCTGTGGCGCGAGGAGTGCCGTGACGGCTGCCGTGGCCTGGGCGGCGCCCTCGACCTCCCGCATGCGCGAGTAGCCGTTCTGTCGCATGACACCGTTTGCGACCGTGACCGACCCGGTCCAGTTCTTCGCGTCGATGATGATGACGCCCCCAGGTCCGACGGCGATGTGATCGATGTTCGCGTGTGGTCGGCCCGGCCAGTGCACGTCGTGCAGGGCGACCCAACCGAACCGAGCAAGCGGCTCGAGAGCGGCGGCGACCTTCCGCTCGCCCTCGGCGCCCTGAGCCCACATCCGTTGCTGGTGCACGAGGCGAGTGAGTTCGGCTTCGACGGCCGACCCAGCCTGGGCGGCCGCCTCGAGCTCACGGCGTCGCTCGGCGGCGCGGCGCGCACGGCGTGACGCCTGCTCCTCCGCGCCATAGCCGGCTTCCACGACGACCCCCTTCGCCCGCGGAGTACATCGGCAGGCCCGGCCCGGCTCTTGATCAACAATCGGAGCGCAGAGTGCGACCGGCTGTTGCAGTCATGCCCGGCGCGCGTCGGCGCGGCGCACGTACCTACGGCGCAGGCGCGTGAGCTCGTCGCGGAGCGGCGTCCGCGCCATCTTCGCGAGGTTCAGCGGCGGGTCGAGACGGTGGAGGACGGCGGTCTCGACGGCGTCGAGCGTGTCGCCGTCGTGGAACGGGACGGCCACCACCCGGAGGTGCCGCTCCATCCACGCCGTGAGCCGGGGCTCGCCGACGTCGCCGCCCCATTGCGGCCACAGGATCGCGCCGAGCGTGAGGCGGAAGGTGGACAGGTCGGCGCGGCCGCCGAGGTGCATCCCGAGCAGGCGCCCGGCAAGCGTGTTCGTGGAGCGCCTCCCGCTGAGGCGACGTGTCGCGCCCGCCTGGCCCGCGTAGATCAGACCCGGCTCGAGGGGAAGCCCGAGGCCACGCGCGAGGTCGGCCGCGCCGTCGTCGTCCACCCACCAGCTGTAGAGGCCGGGTGCGGCGAGGGTCGCGCGCGGGACGGTGCGCAGCTCAGTGGGGGTGAGCGCCGCGGTCTCGTCCCGGAGAGTCGCGACCAGCGCGTCGACGTCGGCCTCCTCCGGAGCGTCGGTGGGATGCGTCGATCGGCCCGACGGCGCGCGGTCGTACCAGGCGAGCGTCTCGCCCATCGAGTGGGCGTCCACCGGATCCACGACGACGGCACCGGCCTGCTCCAGCGGGGCGCGGAGTGCGTCGACGTAGTGATCCCCAGCGTGGATCTCCACGACGGCCCCCGACAGACTGGCGTGCGCTCGGAGCTGCTCGACGACGAACGCGCCCCACGCGCGGCGGTAGGTGGCGGGCATATCGCCGAGGTAGACGTCGTAGGGGGCGACCACCTCGTCGGGCGCGACGAGCCCCCACCGGCTGCTGACCACGAACCAGGGAGCGCCGGACGCCTCGGCGTAGCGGCGGCGCCGGGCGAAGAGCGACCCGACGTAGAGGTCCTTCGCTGGGCTCGCCACTGTCCGCTTGGACTTCACGCACCCGACGAGGACGACGTCGGCGGTGCTGCCCGCAACGGGAGCGACGGGAGGCGCCTCAGCCAGGTGGCGTGCCCGTGAGCGTGGCGGGGTGTCCTGTCGGGGAGGCGTGACGGTGCCGCCACGCCAGCGTCGGTACAGTCCGCGGTCGACCCTCTCGAGGACGGGCTTCCGGTCGCCGAGCTGGTGGTACTCCCGACTGGGGGCGTCGCTGTCCGTGAGGCCGAAGATGTGGCTCTGCACGGTGTTCTGCTTGACGTCGGGGTAGTGCCGCCGGAACCAGTCGAGGATCTCCGCGCGGGTGAACGGCTCGGCAAGGGACCGAGCGCACTCGTCAAGGAGCTCGCGCACCGGTCGGTCGTACTTCATGTTGCCTCCCTTGCCGACGGCGCAACGCTCTCACAACGCGCCGACGCGTCGCGGGGGCGTGGCTGCGGGCTCGAGCCGCGGGCTCAACTCGCCGTCACGCCGTCTGCCACCACAGCAGCTGGTCCAAGACGAGCCGCGAGATGCCCAGCTCCCGAGCCGCGGCCGTCGCGACCGCGAGGATCGCATGCACGTCGTTCGGCACGGTGAAGCCGAGCCGGTTGAGGCCGTCCCGCACCCGCAGGTCGGGCTTGATCGCGTCGGCCCCGGACCGCATGCGCAGGTAGGCGAGAAGTGCAGGCCCGACCCCGCGGACAGACCCGACGTAGGGCTCGAGCGACGACGCATGCTCGAACTCGCCACAGCCCTCCGCCCAGCGCCGCGCGATCGTGTCGTCGTCCTCGAGTCCGTGATCCCGTCCGAAGCGCAGCAGGCCCTCGGCCACGCCCCGCATCGTCTCGACCTCGCCCTGACGGAGACGGAACTCGGCTCCCACGCCGAGCCTCACCAGGGCCTCGAGTGACCTCGCGGCCTCGGTCTGCGCGAACCGGTCGACCATGGGCAGCACCCGCGTCTCGTAGCGACGCTGTCGGCTCGCCACGACGTCGAACACCATGGCGGCGCGCCGGCCCCGGTAGCGGTCGGCGTACCGGTGTGCGCGGGCCTCCGCCTCCGCGCCGTGAGCCTCGTAGAGCGCCCCGAGGCGCGCGATCGCCGTGGGCCACTGCGGAAGGCCCGCGATGCCGGTGCGCCCCGCAGGCCGGTCGTGGTGCATGGTGCCTCCGCTGTCGCCGTTGTCGTGCACCGAGGTCTGCCGGCTAGTCCGAGCCGGCGCCAGGCTTGGGTGACCGCTGCTGCTCGCGGATCTCATCGATGCGCGCGCGGATCTCCGACTGCGACTGCTTCGCCGGGGTGGTCGGGCGCGTCTGCCACGCGGCAGCGTCGACGTTCGTGGCAAGCCGGTAGACGCCGATGATCGTGCAGACCACCCCGAGAACGCCCAAGAGCCCGCCGACGACCATGAGGGCGTTGATTCCGGATCCGCCCTCCAGGACCAACCGGATGGCGCCGGGTGTCGCGAGCGTGGTCAGCAGCCAGCCCACGCCCGCCAGCAGGATCCCCGTCGTCAGCATGGTGGCCGATGGCTTGAACGTCTTGAGCATCCGTGTCCCCTACCGTCTCGGCGTGTATCGGCACCAGGCTGGCGAAGATCAAGCCGGAGTGGGCCTCACCCGCGCGCCCCTCCCCGTCCCCGGCACCCCCGCGCCAGGCTGGGTCCCGTGCCCCCGCGCCTGATCCCGCCCGACCCGCACTTCGCCGGGTCGCGCGCCGGTGCCGCCGGCGAGCGCGCCGTGTGGCGGGCCCTGCGCGACACCCTCCCCGACGACGCCGCCCTCCTCGCCGACCTCGGCGTCCTCGAGGGCGCTCGCGAGCACGAGATCGACGTCCTCGTCGTCTGGCCGGGTGTGGGCCTCGGCGTGATCGAGGTCAAGTCCGGCCCGATCGAGCGGCGCGACGGCGCCTGGTACCAGGGCCGCCCGCCGACCGCGCACCGCATCGACCCGGTCCGCCAGGCGCAGGACGCCCGTCACGCCCTGACCCGCTGGCTCGCCAGGAACGGGCTGCCCGACGCCGCCCGCGTCCGCACCGTGCACCTCGTGGCGTTCCCGCACACCGCCGTCCCGCCGGACTGGCACGCCCCCGAGGCCCCGCGCGGCATCGTCCTCGACCGCGACGACCTCGCCCACGCGGCCGCCCGGGTCCGCGCCGCCATCGAGGAGCACGGCGGCGGCCACGCGCCGCTGACCAGCACCGACGCCGACGTCGCCATCGCGCTCCTCGCCGCGCCCCTGCCCTCGCACACCGAGGCGCTCGACCGGGCCGAGGCGCTCGCGGCC
>Ga0310821_100243_pt1 | contig 36702 bp, 33 predicted proteins | sample P4_ome_FD_201300 | JGI IMG/M metagenome (GOLD analysis project Ga0310821, IMG submission 201300) | Sorghum-adapted microbial communities from Joint BioEnergy Institute, Emeryville, California, United States - P4_Day56_Rep1 | ecosystem: Engineered > Bioreactor > SSF (Solid state fermentation) >...
CCAACGTACGCATCGTCTCCAAAGATTGCTGTGCATTGCTGAAGTCAGGAAATAAATAGTTGGAAATGGCGTCGAATACATCCAGCCCTCCCATATCTGCAGTCATGAACGGGCCAGTAACAGGAAGTCTTCGTCCAATGCTATATCGCACCGCGGCATCAATTTCTTCCACGGTCGCCACTCCCTGTTCCAACAGATTTTGCGCCTCGCGGAACAGAGCATACTGCAGTCGGTTTCCGATGGAACCCAGTACATCTTTTTTTACGACGATCGGTTTTTTATCCATGGCCCGAAGCAGGTCCATGGCCCGCTCCAGCGTCGCATCCGAGGTGCGCTCTCCGCGTATCACCTCAACAAGCGGCAGCAGATGCGCCGGGTTCCAGAAGTGCGTCACAATGGTCCGGTCCGCATGCACTGTTCGCTCGGCAATCTTGGTCGGACTCAGTCCGGACGTATTGCTGGCAAGCACGACAGAAGGCGAACAAATCGCATCCAGCTTTTGGAACAACTCCTGCTTCAGAGGCAAATGCTCCGGTGCTGCTTCAATGACAAAAGTAGCCTCTTCCAGTACGTCTTCCATATAAGGTGAGAAGTGAATGCGTTCGGTAATTTGCCGTGCCTCTTCTGCAGTTACAGCTTCGTATTCCTGAAGAACTTTTACTTTCTCTTGTACGGCTTTCCGGCCGCGCTCAATATCGGCTTCATCGTTTCCCCATATATCGATCATAAAGCCGGACCATGCAGCCGACAGGGCAATCGAGTGCCCCATCGTCCCCGCACCAATAACGGAAATTCGTTCTTGATTCATCCTTTTCTCCCCTTCTATGTAGAGCCATTTAAATGGCGGTCCAGCCGCCGTCCACTTTTATTGTATCACCGGTAATGAAACGTGCGAGATTAGAAGCAAGGAACAATACTGCGCCAGTAACATCGGAAGGCTGGGACAAAGTGCCAAGCGGAATGCGACGCAGTACGTCCTCCCTAAACGTCTTATCTTCAAGCATCGGACGAGTCAATTCCGTTTCCACGAAAGTCGGAGCGACGGCATTAACCAACACCCCGTATGGTGCCAATTCAATGGCGAGCGCCTTCGTAAGCTGTACCGCACCGCCCTTGCTTGAGCAATAGGCTGCCCGTTTGACATATCCGACAAAGGCCATTTGAGAAACAATGTTAATAATGCGTCCTTTGCGCTGTTCCATCATGTAACGGGCAGCAGCCTGAGAAGCAAAGAACGTGCCTTTCAAATTCGTATCAAGGACCGTATCCCAATCCTCTTCCGTCACTTCGGTGAACGGTTTGGTAATGTTTACACCGGCATTATTGACCAGCACATCGACCGTGCCGAATCGCTCCCCGGCACTATGTACCATATGCCGTACGCTTGCCACATCGCACATGTCTGCAGCGTGGAAGAAGCAGTTCTCATTGAACTGCTGCAGCTGCTCTACCGCCTCTTTCAACGCCGATTCATTGCGTCCCGTAATCATTACGTTGGCTCCCAATTCTGCGAAAGCGCGGGCGATATCAAAGCCGATTCCTTTGCTGCCTCCGGTTACGATCACATTCTGGCCTTTCAGTTCGGCAAAATACGTCATCTCTTTTCGCTCCTTTGTCTCTATTGTTTCACTTCAAAGTGCAGCGGCTTTCCCTTAAGACCCGCGACAATGTTTTGTGCGGCTGTCATCGCCATGTTTTCCCGGGTGGCAATGCTGGCGCTTCCGATATGAGGCAGTACCGTGACGTTCGGCAAGGACAACAGGGGATGATCAGGATCAACCGGCTCTCTTGCAAAAACATCAAGCCCGGCGGCCCAGATCTCCTTGTTCTTCAATGCGCGATAGAGCGCCTCCTCATCGACGTTTGTGCCGCGGGACGTATTGATGAAGACGGCGTTTGATTTCATGAGTTTGAATTCCCGCTCACCCAGCATATGTTTATTCTGCGCGGAGCCCGGAGCCAGCAAAACGACAAAGTCGGATTCACGAAGCAAATCATCCAGCCCACGGTACTCGACGCCCCATTTCTCTTCGGCTTCCGGCTTTCGATTCCGATTGTGATACAGCACCTTCATTTCGAAGCCAAGCGCCCGGCGGGCCACGCCTTCTCCAATACGCCCCATTCCGATAATGCCAAGGGTTGCCCCGTATATATCCTGTCCGGTTAGAAGCATCGGCCCCCAGCTTTGCCATTGTCCGCTGCGCACGTATTCCGAACCTTCCACGATGCGTCGGGCGGTGGCCATCAGAAGCGCAAACGTTAAATCGGCCGTAGCCTCCGTTAGAATGCCCGGCGTATGTCCTACAGGAATTCCGCGCTCGCCTGCTGCCTGTATATCGATATTGTCAAATCCGACAGCCATGGTGCTGATGACTTTCAAATTGGGGGCTCCCTCAATAATAGCCCGGTCAATGCGGTCGCTTACATTTGTGAAAAGCGCAGCCGCGTCTTTCATTTCATGCGCAAGTATGTCATACGGAATCGCTTCCTCTTCCGAATCCCACACATACGTTTCACCGTGCTCTTTCAGTAATTCCAGCGCAGGCCCGGGAATTTTTCTTGTTACGACAATTTTAGGCTTATTCACATGCTCACCCCGTTTTATGGTAATGTGTACGACAAAGGAACAGCCTGACTCTTTTTCGTGCTGTTCCTTTGTCGCTCCTATTCTCTTATTATCCTCCTATACTCGTTGCGGCGCCAGTTCAACCGCCTGACGAATGGCTTCCCTTAAGCTTAAATCGTCAGCGGTGCCTTTGCCAGCAATATCAAAGGCGGTTCCGTGATCGACGCTTGTACGGATAATTGGCAATCCGACCGTAATATTTACGCCCGCTTCCAGTCCCAACACCTTGACCGGTCCATGCCCCTGATCGTGGTACATGGCGACCACGATATCAAAGTCACCGCGCGTCGTACGGAAGAAAAGCGTATCGGCCGGGAGAGGGCCGGATACGAGAATGCCTTCTTCCCGGGCTTTTTGTACAGCGGGCACGATCTTTTCTTCTTCTTCCCCGTAACCGAACAATCCGTTCTCGCCGGCGTGCGGATTGATGCCGCAGACCGCGATGCGCGGTTGTTCGTATCCGGCTTTGTGCAGTGTATCGTGCGCCAGTTTAATGACCGTGTATACGCGAGACGGATTAATTTTTTTCACGGCGTCCAGAAGTCCAATATGCGTCGTGACATGGATAACTTTTAGCTTCGGGGCAGACAGCATCATCGAGTAGTCGGACGTACCGGTAAGCTCTGCAAGAATTTCTGTATGACCCGGATAGATATGCCCGGCTTTGTGCAGTGCCTCTTTGTTTAACGGCGCCGTACAGATGGCGTCGATTTTTCCTTCATTGGCGAGTTGAATGGCTTTTTCCAGGTAGCGGAACGCCGCGTTTCCAGCTTCCGCTGAAATCTGTCCGAACGGCAAATCCGCCGGCAGTAAATCAAGGTCGATACACTCAACCGTTCCGTACGCAAAAGCAGCCTCATCCAGCGATGCAATCCGGCGTACTTGTGCAGTGTTTCCGACAATGCCTGCGGCGCGCTCCAGAAGTTTTGCGTCCCCGATGACGAAGGGTCGGCATATGTTATATATTTCTTCATGCTTCAGTGCTTTCATGATGATTTCCGGACCGACGCCCGCGCCGTCCCCCATCGTAATGCCGATAATCGGGTTTTTTTCTTCCATTTTTTTTCATCCCCTTTACGCTTTACGGTTTATAACGCCCTACGCAGTAATTCTTCCAGTCCTTTTTGTGTCGGAACGCGCGGGTTGTTCCGGACAAGGCGGGCAATTTCTAATGATTTCTCGGCAATACCCGGTAGATCTTCTTCTTTAATCCCAATCTGCGAAAGGCGTGTGGGCAATCCAATGTCTTCAAGTAATTCAAATACGGCATCCGCCGCCGCCCATGCTTTTTCTTTCGCGCTCAGGCCTTCTGTCTGAACACCAAACGCTTCGGCAACCGCACCGAGCTTTTCGGTTTCTGTCGCTGCGTTATACTGCATGACGTACGGCAGCAAAAGCCCGGTCGTCTCTCCGTGCGGGGATTTTACAAGACCGCCAATCGGATAGGCGAGCGCATGCGCGAGTGCAGTTCCGGCATTGGAGAATGCCATGCCGGCAAGCAGACTGCCGATGAGCATATTGCCCCGCGCTTCGAGATTGCTTCCCTGCTGTACGGCAAGCGTCAGGTTTTGAGCAATAAGTTTGATGGCATGCAGGGCCAGCGCATCGCTAATCGGCAGCGATCCCTGGAATAAAATCGGCCCTTCTGCCTGAATGTATTTAAAATCTTTTGCGGTATACGCCTCAACGGCATGCGACAGAGCATCGATACCCGAGCAGGCCGTTACATACGGCGGCAGGCCAACCGTCAGCTCCGGATCGAGCAGCGCGACCGCAGGACGCAGGTAGTTGTCAGAAATACCAGCTTTGATATTGTTTTCCGTATCGGTTAAGACAGCGACGGACGTTACCTCCGAGCCGGTACCCGCCGTTGTCGGGATGGCAATAAGCGGTGCGATCGGACCCGGAATTTGATTCTCGCCGCCGTAGTAATCAAGCGGATGGCCGCCGTATTTGACGAGCAGCGCGGCAATTTTGGCCATATCGATGCTGCTGCCGCCGCCAAGCCCGATGATGGCGTCGGTTTCCATTTGCGACCTGGCAAATTCATAGCATTCGATCGCGCTTGACACCGGCGGTTCCGGTACCACGTTGTCATAGACGATCACTTGATAGTTTGCGTCTTTTAATAGAGATACGACACGGTCGGCGATGCCCGCTTTCACGATGCCGGGATCGGTAATGAGCAGGACATTCTTGGCCCCGATACGCTGTAAAATGGCATCAAGCTGGTTGATGGCGCCGTTTCCGAAAACGATCCGTTCTGTTGAATAAAACTCCCATGTATTTCTCACGATTTTAGCCCCTTTTCTGTGAAAATCTTGAGGAAAGAAGGAGAAGAGGAAGGAAAAAAGATCTAAGGAAGAAAAAAGCGGTCGCCTTTTTCTACATCAAAATCCTCTCCTCATTCTTTCCTCTCTTTTCCTTCGTACCATAAAAGTCAGCCGCCCTTCCCTTCGTTTTCATGGCCGGGGTGTGGCTGAAAAGCCATGGTGCTTTTGTTAGAGTGGTGTTTATAAGTTAATGACTACAATCTTTTCATCCGTCATTTCTTGTACCGCGTAGTGCGGTCCCTCTTTTCCGATGCCGCTGTCTTTCACTCCGCCGTACGGCATGACATCGGCTCGATAGGTAGAAACATCATTAATGATGACACCGCCGAACTGCAACTCGTGCGCCGCACGCATGGCTAATTGGATGTTTGACGTAAACAGTCCCGCCTGCAGGCCGAAACGGCTGTCATTCGCCTGTGCGAACGCTTCGTCGATATCACGATAAGGGATGAGGCTGATAACAGGCGCGAACACTTCCTCGCAGATGACTTTCATTTCCGGCGTTACACCGGTAAGAATGGTAGGCTCCAGCACGCTTCCATTTCGGTTCCCTCCGAACAAAACGGTTGCTCCCTGCTCTACGGCCTCTTTAATCCATTCTTCTGCACGCCGCGCCTCTTTTTCCGAAATCATTGGCCCGATATCGGTGTCCGGGTCTTCCGGATTACCGACGCGCAACGATTGGGCGACTGCTTTTGCTTTTTCTACAAAGGCATCAAAAATATCTTCATGGACATAGACGCGCTGCACGGAAATGCATGCCTGTCCCGCATTCGAATATCCGCGTGTTACGCAGAGTTCGGCCGCTTTGTCCAGATCGGGCGCATCTGCGTGTACGATGTTCGGCGAATTGTTGCCAAGCTCCAGCGTAACCCGGCGGATGCCTGTCGTGCTTTTGATGTGACGGCCGACACCGGCGCTCCCCGTAAAGGTGAACAAAGCGATGCGTTCGTCTTCAAGCAGGTATTGCCCCGTTTCCTGGCCCAACCCGTTTACCACGTTAAGATATCCTGCCGGAAGACCGGCTTCCGCCAGAATATCCGCCATCTTGCAGGCAATAATCGGCGTCACTTCCGCCGGCTTCAATACGACCGTGTTGCCCGCGGCAATCGCCGGTCCGATCTTATGTGCGGTGAGATTGAACGGGAAGTTAAACGGCGTAATCGCTCCGATGACCCCAACAGGGACGCGAATGGTGAACGCCATTTTATTCTCGTTGCCCGGCTGCCCGAGCGGTATGCCTGTTCCGCTGATGCGCTTGGCTTCTTCTGCGGATGCAATGAAAGTCTGGATGCCGCGATCGATTTCCGCGCGGGCGTCTTTCAACGTTTTGCCGACTTCACGAACAAGCACCAGGGCCAGTTCTTCTTTTCTTTCGCCGAAAATCTGCGCCGCACGCATAAGAATCTCATAACGCTCGTATGGAGTCAGCTTTTTGGTTTGGAACGTTTCAAGCGCGTTCGTTACTGCCTGTGTAACCTGCTCACGGGTTGTTTTCCCGATACGTGCATACTCTTCCCCGGTATATTTGTTGACTACGGAAATGGTCTCCTGCGGTGTGTGCCACTCGCCGTTAATGAAATGTCCATACGTTTGGATGGTATTTGTATCTGTACTCATGCTCTATCCACTCCTTTGGTTACGATTACTCGTGATTAAACTTCAAAAAGTATCCATGCTCATCAAATTGCATTTCTTCAGCCCCGGTAAGAATTTCGATATCGGATCTGCCTTCAAGCTCCGGCAGAAGCGATTCCGAGACATACATGTATTCAAGGTGAAGCGTATTCGGAATGCGGATGAACCGTGTTTGTTCCGCCTCCACTCCCCAGTTCGCACGCATAGCGGCTGCAATCGCCGCCCGGTCGTTCTCCATTACGATCGGAATCATCGCGCGGTGCAGAAAGGTACTGGTGATGACATTCTCATTCATTTTCTTAAAGTCAATCTGCGAAAACAGGCGCTGTGTCGTCAGATCCGCCAACCCAATTCCAAGCGCGTTGCCGTGCGACTCCTCGCTTACATTGCTCGCAATAATATATTTAATGCGCGGTGATAGCGGTTCTTCCACCCCTTGAATTCGAATGCGGCCGATGATGTTCGTATCCATACCGGTGCCGCTGTAGTTTTTTCCAAGTTCATCTACCAGCAGAATATCAATATCTTCTACCGGCAGCTTCGGCATCAACGAAGCCGAGATGGCGAGCAGCTCCTTCTCACGGGAAGGAATTTGCGCCGCTGGAATGGCTTCCAGGATGGCGGTTTGTTCGAATGCATTTTCTACGATGGCCATTCCGCAGATGATGTTTGCCCTATCGAGCATCACCTGCGCCACTTCCGGCATCATATCACGGATGCCGCGCACCCCATGGCTGTGAATCAATAAGGCCTGTTTATGCTTGCCAAGTCCGATGGCCGCCATCTTCATCAAGCCGCTTTCGATGCCGATGGGTGACTTGAAATCCGTATGCACTTTTACGCGGCCCATTAATAAAATCCCGTCCGCTTCCCATGCGTTTTTATCCATGTGCACCGGCATGCCATCCGGCGTTTCTCCAATCTGTACAACCTCCATGGAAGAAATGATGGGGGCTCCGCAATATTCTTCGGTAATGCCAAGGCTTTCGAGAACCTCTACCTGCCCTTCCGCCGTAGCGCCCCCGTGGCTGCCCATTGTGGGAACGATAAACGGAATGCCGCCCAGCTTTTTGATCTCATCCGCACAGGAACGGATAATAAGGGCGATGTTCGCGATTCCCCGGCTCCCGGCGGTAATGGCGATGCGCATTCCCGGCTTTACGGTCTCAGCCATGCGCAGCTTTGAAAATTGGCGGGCGACTTCTTCAGCAATATCGTGAACGACCGGCCCTTTGAAATGCTGTTTAATCTTTGCGATCCGAGGAAATTTCACAGTTCTTCCCCCTTTTTGTTTTCCCGGCCCGCTATTCTACTTTAATAAGGAAGGAAGCCATGTAGAAAGCGCAGGTACGTACGTAATAATTAAAATATCCAGAATAAGCACAAAGAAGAACGGAAGCAGCGCTTTGGTTAGCCGTTCCAGTTTTATATTTGCAATCTGACAGGCTACGAATAAATTTACGCCGACCGGTGGAGTCACCATGCCCATTGCGAGGTTGACAATCATAATCATGCCGAAGTGAACCGGATCGATACCAAGTGCCATAGCGACCGGCGTCAGCAGCGGAGCCAGAATAATAATCGATGCCGATGTTTCAAAAAACATACCGACAAACAAAAGCAATATATTCACCAAAATCAAGAAAACATAAGGACTGTCCGAAAATGTGGTAAACATTTCGGCGACTTTTTGCGGAATTTGTTCCCGCGTCAAAATCCAGCCAAACATTCCGGCATTGGCAATAATAATCATAATGATAGAAGTCGTGATGGAAGAACGGGAAAAAATATCCACAAGGTCTTTCCATTTTACTTCGCGGTAAACGAACACGCCGACGATAAAAGCATAAACCACCGCTACAACGGCCGCTTCCGTCGGTGTAAAGAAACCGCCGTAAATACCGCCGAGAATAATCACCGGCATCAAAAGTGCAAGAAACGCTTCTTTGAATGCCTTCGCCCGCATGGCCCAGGTAATGCCTTCTTCCCCTTTGTAGCCTTTTTGTTTAGCCAAATACCAAACAAGCAGAATCAATGAAAGTCCGATAAGTACCCCCGGAAGAAAACCGGCTATAAATAAATCCCCAATGGATACACCTGCGGAAATGCCGAAAAGAATCATCGGGATGGACGGGGGGATGATAACACCCAGCTCGCCGGACACCGCCTGGGTAGCGCCCGCAAATCCGACATCGTACCCTCTTTTTACCATCGCAGGAATAAGAATGGAACCGAGCGCCGCCGTCGTAGCCGCACTGGACCCGGAGATGGCCGAGAAAAACATCGCGGTAATAACCGTGACCACCGCAAGGCCGCCGGTAAGTCCTCCGGCCAATGAGTTGGCAAGATTCACTAATCTCCGTGATATGCCGCCGGTTTCCATCAGCGAACCGGCCAGGATGAAGAAAGGAATCGCCATCAACGGAAACGAGTCAAGCGCCGAAAACATCCGCTGCATCAACACGACAAGCGGCATATTTCCTTCCAGCATAAAAGCGATGCTGGAGGCCAGACCGAGTGAAATTGCGACCGGTACGCTCAGCAGCAAAAGGACAAGCAAAGAAATAAACATCGTACCTGCCATGGTTACTCACTCCCCTTAAAGAATTCCTTATTTGACTGGCCTTTTATTGTCTCCAGCAGCACGGCAACAGCATTTAGGAGCATAAAGAAGCCACCGATCGGAATGGCCGCATACGGAATGGACATCGGAAGCTTAAGTCCGGGAGAAAGCTGGGCCGATACGTGACTTAACATTTCAAAGCCAAACACAATCATAACCACAAATAAGACCATAGAAAGAATCAGTGTTAAAACTTTCAGTAAACGCTGCGCTTTTTCGCTTAACCTTTCCGCAATGGCTTCCATGCCAATCAGCGCGCTGTAACGCACGGCGAGCGAAGCGCCGATAAGCACAAGCCAAATCATGGAATAGCGGGCCAGTTCTTCCGTCCACCGCGGCAGTTCCAATTCCATATAACGTCCCAAAAACCGGACACATACTTGATAAACGATTAACACGGACATGAATGCAAGTAAGAAAGCGGCAAAATAGCGCAGAAACGCATTGATTTTATCAATTCCTTTGATGAAGGACTGCATGGAAGTTCACCTCTTGGATAAGCGAGCGGATAGGTTTCCCTATCCGTCGCCTGCAAGTTTTATTGTGTGTTGCGAATCTTATCAATTAATTCCTTGCCAAATTGCGGTTCGTACTTTTCATATACCGGTTTTACAGCATCCTGGAACGGCTTGAGATCCGGATTTTCGATGATTTCCATGCCTTTGGATTTCAGTTCGACGAGATATTGCTTCTCCATATCCTGAACGACTTGACGCTCGTATTTGCCGGCTTCCACAGCAGCTTCCTCGATCGCTTTTTGCTGTTCCGGAGTCAAAGAGTCAAACTTGCTTTTTGAAATCAACATCAGCGACGGATTGTAGAAGTGACGTGTCAGAGTCAGGTGCTTCTGCACTTCATAGAAACGGGACGTCATAATAACCGGGATCGGATTCTCCTCTGCGTCAATTACGCCTTGCTGCAGCGCGGTGAACAGTTCCGTAAATGCCATCGGAGTCGGCTGCGCCCCCATCGCTTTGAAAGAATCCATATGAATGTCGTTTTCCATCGTCCGAATTTTAATGCCCTTTAAGTCTTCCGGTTTTTGTACCGCTTTATCTTTGGTTGTTACACTGCGGAATCCGTTTTCCCACCATGCCAGCGTTTTCACGCCTGTCTTTTCTTCCACTTTCTTGCGCAGGTCTGTTCCGATTTCGCCGTCCAACACTTTATGTGCGTGATCGGCGTCGCGGAACAAGAACGGAAGGTCAACTACGGTTACTTCCGGAGCGAAGCCGCTCATCGGTCCGGTGGACGTCAGTACCATATCGATACTGCCCACATTCAGCCCTTCAATCATATCGCGCTCTCCACCGAGCGATCCGTTCGGAAAGATTTGAAGGTCAACCTGTCCGTTTGTTTTGGTTTTCACCAGCTCTTTGAATTTTTCCATCCCTTTTTGATAATGGGACGTGTCAGAAAGCGTATGGCCAACCTTCAGTGTGATGACGCTTCCACTTTCCCCGGAACCGGCGCTCTTCGAATCGGTCGAAGCGCTCCCTCCTCCGCCGCAGGCCGCCAGAAGCGTCATTGATGCTACCGCAAGAATGCTTAACCATTTTTTCATACAAAATTTCCCCCTCTTATTGCACTATTTTTTATTTTTTGCACTGCATGAAACAATGAATGAGGATTTCCGAACGCTCCCGCTTTTGTTATAACCGGAAGTCCGGAAGCCTGCCCTCCTATGATTTCACACAGCGGAATTCCCTCTTCTACTTCACCGAGTATACGTAAGGCCTGTACACCAAGATGCTCGCATGTTCGGTAGGCGATGTCGCCACCGGTGAGGACCAATCCTTTAAATGCGTACCGGCTTACCGCCTTCGCTCCCGTTTCTCCAAGAAAGTCCGCGATAAGATTTCCGGCCTCAAGACTGTTTGCATTATGTGCTTCCATCCACTTTCTAGTGGCAGCTTCCGCTTCAGCAGAAGTCTCTGTTGTCAGCACGGGATAATAGCCTTCCTGCGCCGCATTGACGATGTATTCTACCAGGCGATCCTGTTCCCTCCTGCGCTCTCCCTCGCTGAATAAACAGGACAATCTAGCGGTAGCAAAGGCAAACTCTTTGTAGTTTGAGAGTGTATTAAGCTGCCCCCTTGTTACAGCGCTTACACTCCCAGCTATACAAAATACAGGATGATTTTCATGCTCTGCTGTTTCTTCATTGTCCGGGATCATTCCAACGGAATTTTCCAACATACCGGCCAGGCATTCCGCAAGCCCTGCAGAACCTACCCACAGTACGTGCATTCCGCTTGAAAACAAGGCCTCTGTAATCGATTTCAAATCACTTTCTAAAGCGCTATCACATACGATGATGCGCCGGTTTTGTGAGATGCAGTCCTGTACCTTTTCGATTAGCTCATGTTTCCTTATTGCTCTTATATCGAGATGAGCGACGGAACGCCTTGTTTGCGACTCAAGCAATGTGGGAAGGTGCGATTCACGAACAGGCGATTTTGCGTCGCTGCCCGCTTCTGAGTCTTCCAGCAGATGATGATTTACAAGATGATAGCCGCCTACCGTTATTCGCCGGTTTTTTGGATAAGCCGGGGCGACAAGCGCAATATCAAACGCTTCCATATCAAGCAACGCGTCAATTTCCGCACCGACATTTCCCCGCATCATAGAATCTACTTTTTTGTAGATATACGGCATGTCGGAAAGAGAAAGCGATGGTACAACGTCCTTTATCTTTTCATATGCCTCAGCGGCGGCAAGGGAACGGGTTTCTGCATTGTAAACGAGAACATCGACGCTTTGCGATTTTACCGGATTTTCTATTTCAAGCAGTGAAACCGTATTAAACCCTCTTTTGGCAAATTGCACCCCTGTATCGTTTGCACCGGTCAAATCATCGGCAATGACCAAAAGTTTCGCCAATGGCATCACCACCTTTCCTTTAAAAAGTTTCATTATGCCCCTTCCAGAAGATATTTTAGATAATTTAGAAGGTATCTAATTCTCATATATTATAATTTACACAATCAGTTGCAAATTTCAATAGTTTTTTTATAAATTTTGTTTTTTATTGCAACAAATAAAATAGCAGGCTGCGCGCCTGCTATTTTATCTCTTCATTTTTTATTTTTCTCCAGAGCGTCGAACGATTGATGCCGAGCCGCTTGGCGGCATGGGATTGATTGTGGTTTTCTTCTTCCAATACGCGAAGAATAATCTCTTTTTCCATCTGCTCTAATGTTTTGCCTGCGATGTCCAGATAACGGTCTTTGGAATGATTACGGGTATTAGCTTCGGCGAAAAGGCGGTCAAGTATGCTGTTCGCCTCTTCTTCTTCGATAAAAGGACCGGCGGAGGCCATACACAGCTTCTCTACCGTATTTCGAAGTTGCTGTACATTTCCCGGCCACGACGCTTGCAAAAGCCGCTCCATTACCTCTGGACGTATCCCGGCGATTTGCTTGCCAAATTTCACATTAAACGAGGCGATAAACCAGCGCACTAGTTCAGGAATGTCTTCTTTGCGCTCACGAAGCGGCGGAACGCTAATCTCTCCCCCATTCAGCAAATAGAATAAATCTTCCCTGAAATTCCCTTCCTCAATTTCCAGTTGAAGGTTTCGGGCATTGGCCGCAATGATGCGAACATCAATAGGAATCGGATGTTCTCCGTTTAGACGGGTCACCTTTTTTTCCTGCAGCACATTGATGAGCATAGCTTGAATGGATAGAGGCAGACGACCGATGGCATCGATAAATAGCGTGCCCTTATGTGCCGTTTCAAAAATCCCCTGCTTTTCCCCTGTCCCGCTCAGACCAAATATTTCGATCTCCAGTTGGTCCTCAGAGTGGGCCTCACAATTAAAAAATACAAACGGAGCCTCTTTGCGTTCACTCTCGTTATGAATGGCTTGCGCAATGCTTTCCTTGCCTGTTCCAGGCTCTCCGTAAATTAATACGGGAAAAGCGTTCTTACTGAAGAAACGGGCTGTCTCAATGGGATTGTGCATTGTTTCACTAACTGCAACCAAATGATTAAAGTGTATATGCGCCTGCAGCGGGGCGGGAAGCAGCTTATACCGGATGCGGCTCTCGGCTTTCTGAATACGGCTAATCTCCTGCAGTGTGATCATCCACTCTCCCGCCTCTTTGTTCGTCACGAGAGGAGTTTTTCTTATTACAATATTTTCGCCGTTTAGCATAACGACTTCTTCCCCGGGATCAGCCTGAGCTATTGGCGCTTCCGCAATCTGAAGCTGGGGGTGAAGCTCTTCAACCGGCCGTCCAATCTCTTGATCCGCTCTGGTGGCGAAGAGCCTTTCCGCCTGTTCATTCATGAAGATCATTTTTCCGTCTCCGTCCACAGCGATAATCCCCTGTTCGCAGCCATTGATAATCGATGTAAGAAGCGCCTTCTCCTGTTTTTCTTTCCTCGTATAGAAGCTCATGTGCTCCGCTTCTTCCAGCGATTCAATAACCGCCTCTTTGCCTGATGTAATCAAAATGGCGTTAAGTCCGAAACGCGTTGCCACTGAAGTACTGATAACGTCTCCGATGATGACCTGGATTCCTTCGGCATGAGCCTGGCGGATTCCCTTCTCGATTTCCTCTTCATGGTTAATGGGAAAGAAAGAAAGGTTCATATCCAGCAGCGTTCCGATTGCATCCGCTCCTTGGATGGTATTAAAATAGCTCATCAGGCCAATCTTTCCTTCATAGCCTTTTATCAGCGTAAGGGTACGCAAAATGTCATAGCCTGAAATCTTTACTTCCACCACAGGGAGGTTACAGTACTGACGGAGCAGACGGGCCGTGGCTCCGCGGCTGACAATTACGTCAAACCCGTGTCCCTCCATTTCTTTTGCGATGGCTAGGCCTTTATGCAAATCTCCTACCTCTACATGCATTTCTTTCTTTAATTCTTTGTTTACTTGCAAGAACAAATCTTTCAATCCCGGATAAGGGGCGATCACTAAAATACGCGCCATACGCAGTCTCCTTCACAACAAATGTTGCATTTTAATACACTTCCATTGTAAGGGTAAGTGTTTGATTTTTCAATGAAGAATTCAGTAAAAAGGCCTCCTCCTGTTACCAGGGGAAGCCTACTCAACACGTATTTATTTTCTCATCGTATTCGTGAGTCGTCCCAGATTTTCAATCTCAACAGTGACTTCATCGCCGTCTTTAAGCCATTCCCGTTTGTCTTCCGGAAGTCCGAGGATGACGCCTTCCGGTGTGCCGGTCAAAATAATATCGCCCGGATAAAGCGTCATGTGCCTGGAAATATAGCTTACAATTTCGTCACAATAAAATATCATATCAGACGTGTTAGAATCCTGCCGCACTTCTCCGTTGACCCAGGTGCGGATGCGGAGATTCTGCGGGTCGCCCGCTTCATCCGCGGAGACGAGGTACGGACCGATCGGACTGAATCCGTCGCACGTTTTTCCGAGCAGCCATTGCGAGCTTTTGAACTGCAGATCGCGGGCGGATAAATCGTTGGCCGTGCAGTATCCGTAGACGTAAGACAATGCTTCTTCTTTTTCTACATCTTTTGCTTCTTTTCCAATCACAATAGCCAATTCCACTTCATAGTCGACCTGCTTGGACGCCGCAGGCAGTTTTACCTCCCGTCTATGTCCGGTAAGCGTATTATTGAATTTGCTGAACAGCAGCGGGGCCTCCGGCAAAGCCATATTGGACTCTTCGGCATGCCTTTTATAGTTTAGGCCGACGCAAATAATCTTTTGCGGATTGGTTACGCACGGTCCGTATGCAAGCTCCTCTTCAGTCAGAAAATGAACGGCTTCGCTTGACAGCGCCTGATCAACAAGGCGGCTGAGCGCCTGTTTTCCTTCTTCTCCGCTTTTGATGACCTGGTCAACGGACAGCGGTACACCCTCTGCGCCCGTTTCTTCCGCAAAGGCAGAAACGTCAAGTATGCCTTTCTCGGTTTTCACCCCCAAATGCCATGCGCCGTTTTTTTCGAATGTTACAGTAATCATGAAACTGCCTCCTTGTTCATTATGATCTATGCATACATTTCTTGTATGTATGCCGAATCCCCTGAAGCAAAGACAGCTTTTGTTCAGGGGATAGGGCGTATGGCTATGCTTTTACAAATACGGTTTTGATGGCCGTGAAGAACTCAATAGCCGCCTGGCCCTGCTCGCGGGAATGCGAGCTGGATTGTTTCATGCCGCCGAACGGAGCCTGCAGTTCAACGCCTGCTGTTTCGGCATTGATGCGCACAAGACCTGCATCCATTTCATTAATGAAAGAAAGCATATTGCCGATGTCTTTCGTATAGATGGAGGCACTTAGGCCGAACTCTGCGTCATTCGCCTGCTCCAGCGCTTCCTCTACCGTATCCACCTTAATGAGCGCAAGAACCGGTCCGAAAATCTCTTCCCGTGCGATAACCATGTCATTCGTTACATTTTCAAATACGGTCGGCTGCACATAGAAGCCGTCTTCTCCCCCGTTTTCGGTGTAGCGTTCGCCGCCATACAGAAGGGTCGCGCCTTCGCTCTTTCCTTTTTCGATATAAGAAAGCACGGTATTTAGCTGACTCTCGCTGGCGCACGGTCCCATCCAGATGCCGTCTTCCAGACCGTTGCCTATGGTAATTTCCTGTACTTTCGCAAGCAGTTTTTCTTTGAATACATCATACACATCCGCCTGGACAAAGACGCGGCTTGTAGCGGTACATTTTTGGCCGGTAGAACGGAGTCCGCCGCTGATGGTGCCTTCTACGGCAAGATCCAGATCGGCATCGCTTGCGATGATGACCGGGTTTTTCCCGCCCATTTCCAGCTGATATTTCGCGCCTCGGGCCAGTGCCGCCTGCCCGATTCGTTTGCCTGTAGCGTTCGATCCGGTGAAGGTAATGCCATTGACGTCAGGGTGATTGACAATCGCCTCACCGACGACGGAGCCCCGGCCGGTTACCATGTTTACGACACCTGCCGGAAGGCCGGCTTCATCCATGCATTCGATGACTTTTGCCGCTGTTACGGCCGTTTCCTGCGCCGGTTTAATAACGACCGTATTTCCGTATATAAGAGCCGGTGCCATCTTCCAGATCGGGATGGCTACCGGGAAGTTCCAGGGAGAAATGACACCGACAACGCCAAGCGGAACGCGGGTGGTAAACATCAGCGCTTCATTGTCGGTAGACGGGATGACGTCTCCGATTTTCCGCATACCTTCTCCCGCGTAGTAACGAAGAATTGCAACGCCACGCATCGTCTCGCCCTTTGCTTCCGGCAGCGTTTTCCCCATTTCTTTGGTCATCGTTGCCGCAATGTCCTCCAGACGGCTTTCAAGAATATTCGCGATTTTGTAGAGATACTCCCCCCGCGCTGCACCTGAGAGCTTTCGCCACGCTTTTTGCGCTTGTCTGGCCGCCGCTACCGCTTTGTCTACATCTTCTTTGGTGGAACGCTGAATATAGCCGACGACTTCATTTCGATTGGCGGGATTTATACTTGCCTCTGCATCGTTCGCTGTCGATGCCACCCATTCTCCGTTAATGTAATTTAGATACGTTTTCACCTGTGTAGTCGTTGTCATTGTTAGATGCTCCTTTCATACGGATTAGAATGTAGGGCCAATTCGCCAGATACCAAAATCATTTTGTTTCAAAATTTCAGACTTTGTCAATTTGCCTGAACACACGCTGGCAATCTCATCAAAAATGCGTTGTCCGACTTCATGGATGGATTCAGTGCCGTCGATCACCGTGCCGGCGTTTAGGTCCATGTTGTCGCCCATTTTTTCAAACATGGGCGTATTGGTTGAGATTTTAATAACCGGAGCGATCGGCGATCCGGTAGGGGTGCCGCGGCCGCTTGTAAACAGGACGACCTGGGCACCGCCGGCTACCATGCCGGTGAGTTGTTCAATATCGTGTCCCGGCGTATCCATCCATACCAGCCCTTTTTTGCTCGGGTGCTGCGCATAATCAATGAGCTCCTGGAGCGGACGGCTGCCTGATTTGTTTGCGGCGCCGAGCGACTTTTCTTCGAGTGAACTTAATCCCCCTTCGACATTGCCGGGACTCGGGTTCCCGGTACGGATGTCGACGCCCATCATAAGAGCGCGGCTCTCCATCTGCTGAATGACTTCATAGACACGTTTGGCCGTTTTTTCATCTACCGCCCGGTTGGCCAGCAAATGCTCGGCACCGATAAGCTCCGTCGTCTCGGCCAGGATAGCCGTTCCGCCTGCATCCACGATCATGTCGCTTACCACACCGACGGCCGGATTGGCAGACAGACCCGAGCAGGCATCTGAGCCGCCGCACTCCGTTCCGACGATTAATTCGCTAAAATCGAACGGCTCGCGCATCACTGCCGAGGCTTCCTGTACCATCCGGGCGGCGATTTTCGCGCCTTGCGCGATGGCCATCAGCGTGCCTCCGTGGTCTTGAATCGACACAAGCTCAACCGGTTTCCCGCTTTTGGCAATTTCATCCGCCACTTTCCATCCTTGATGGGTTTCGCAGCCAAGACCTAATACAACAACGCCGTATACGTTCGGATTTACTCCCATTCCGACATAGGTGCGGAATGTTTGCTCATAATCCCCTCCCACCTGGGCGCAGCCGTGCTGGTGAATAAAGCTTACCGTCCCCTGCACCAGCTGTGTAATTTGATGGGCGGCCTGCGTCGCGCACGTAATGGTAGGCAATATCAATACATGGTTACGTACACCGACCCTGCCGTCCGCACGTCTGTAGCCCCAGAACATCGGTTTATTCTGCGGTTCCAACTTTGTCACCTCTTCCCCGTTTTCCTTCCAGATTGTGTACATGCACATGCTCGCCTGCGGCAATGTCACGGGTCGCTATGCCGATCACTTCTCCGTATTTTACGATGTCTTCTCCTTTGGCAATTGGCACGACCGCAAACTTATGCCCGAAGCGGATGGCATCCGCAAGCGTTACGGTGTACGTTTTATCCAGACACGTGACCTCAACCGTCGCTCCCGCCGGAATGTCCATAAGTGCCGTCGCCACTTTATCATATGGCTTCATCATGACGGTTTTATAGTTTGGTTCCATATGTTCTCCCCCTTTCTTCTTACTTCATTCCACATACGGCCGACAGGGCTTACGGCAGGTCGGCTGTAAGGACGACTAGCGCACCGTCAGACCTCCATCCGCCACGTAGTTGCTCCCCGTAATGAAAGAAGCTTCATCGCTTGCAAGAAAGAGCGCAAGATTTGCAATCTCTTCCGGGGTTCCCATCCTTCCAATCGGCTGACGCTGTTCCATTTGCGTACGTGCCGCTTCCGGGTTCGGATTATCTGAAAGAATCTTCTGAATCCAAGGAGAAGCAATCGTCCCCGGAGAAATGGCATTAACCCGAATGCCCTGCTCCGCAAAATCGGAAGCGGCCGACTTCGTCAATCCTACAATGGCTGCTTTGGATGCGCAATATCCGGCACGGTTCAACACACCCACCATCCCTGCGACAGAAGCGATATTTACAATGGCACCGCCCCCGCCCTGTTTCAGCATTTGTTTAATGGCATACTTGCAGCCGAAGAACGCTCCCTTCGCGTTTACGTTCATCATTAGGTCCCAGTCCGCTTCGGTTTGTTCGATCACCGTTCCTGCTTTGCCGACCCCGGCATTATTTACCATAATATCCAAGCGGCCATATTCTGCTGCCACTTGTTCGATAACGGCTGCCATTTCCGCTTCACGGGTTACGTCAAGCGCATAAAATTTCGCCGTATGACCCTGCGCTATGATTTCTTCCGCGACACGCCGCCCCCCCTGCTCATCAATGTCACATACCGCAACCGTCATCCCGGCGCCGCTCAGCTTTTTCGCAATCGCTTCACCAATGCCGGATCCCGCTCCCGTGACCAGGGCAATCTTGCTTTTTTTTATCATTCCCTCACTCTCCCGAACACACAGGTTTATCGAAGCGCATTTGTAGCGGATTGCTGTGCTTTTACCGGGTTGTTCAGCACACCAATGGAAGAAATTTCAATTTCGATTCGATCGTTATCCTGGAGCGTAAATTCATTCGGCGGCACGATGCAGGTACCTGTCATCAGCACGGTACCGTCGAAAATTTCGTTGTCTCTCACCAGATAGGAGACAAGCTCATCAAATTTTCGTTTTAGCTGTTTGGTGACGGCTGTACCTTCCACCACTTTTTCATCGTCACGGTAGATACGGCATGTGAGCTGGAATGCATACGGATCTTCTACCGTTTCCGCGAGGCGAATAGCCGGACCGATGGCGCAGGAGTTTTTCCAGATTTTTGCCTGCGGCAAATACAGCGGATTTTCTCCTTCGATATCACGGCAACTCATGTCATTTCCAATCGTATACCCGATTATGTTTCCGTTTCTATCCAGGACAAGGGCAAGCTCCGGCTCCGGAATTTGCCAGTTCGAGTCGCTGCGGAGATAGACGGGCTGGTCAGGTCCGATCGTGCGTGCCGCAGTGGACTTGAAGAAAATCTCCGGGCGATCCGCATCATATACTTTGTCGTAAAAAGTGGTGGCGTCCATTTTGCCGCCGGTCGCTTCGTAATTTCGTGCATCCCGGCTTCTTTCGTACGTAACGCCGCAGGCCCAGACTTCCGGCGCCTCAATCGGAACAAGCAGAGAGAGCTGTGAGAGCGGAACTTTCAGCGGTTCTTCCGCTGCAATCATTTCCTGAACGAGAGCCAGCGGACTTAGCCCTTTCTCTTCTGCCGCCTGAATCAAACCTATAAAGTCATCGTACGGCAGCGAATACACCATATCTTCATCTGTAACGGCTGCCAGGACAGCGCGGGATTCCTCATTTTGATAACGAATAATACGCATAGTACACCCTCCAATTTGTTTTATAATATAAAATTAAGTTTTATAAAAAAGGGTGACTTCCTTCCCTGTTAAAAGGAAGTCATCGATTTTATATAGGCGTGGCGTTTTGACCCGAATGAATGCCGTATCCGAACTTGACGGAAATTTCTTGCGCCGCTTCTTTCAACATTGCCACCGCTTCTTCCATGCTCTGCGAATTCAATCTTGTGGCCGGTTGGGACATGCTCATGGCTGCGACTACCTCGCCGGTATGGTTCCGAATCGGCACGGCAATGCAGGCGACACCAGGCTCGTTTTCCTCGTTGTCGAGCGCAAAGCCCTGGTCTTTTACTTTCTTTAATTCTGTGAGAAAATCTTTTTCGTTTGCAATCGTATTGGCCGTATTCAGCCGATACTCGTAACCCTTTAAAATCGCCGCTAACTCTGTCTGGCTCTTAAAAGCAACCAGCACTTTTCCTACGGCGCTGCAATGGATGGGAATTCTCCGGCCGATGCGGGAATACAGTACGGTAGCCGAAGAGCCTTCCACTTTGTCGATATAGACGCCTTCTTTTCCATCGAGAATGACCAGGTGGATGGTATTTCCCGTTTTCATCGAAAGCTCGGTTAAGTGATTTTTGGCGACTGAGCGAATGTCCAGATTATGGATAACGAAATTCCCGCGTTCAAACAATTTCATGCCGAGCCGGTATTTTCCGTTTTCCATGTTTTGCTCGATATAACGAAACTTCTGCAGTGTTTTCAGCAGCGAATGAACCGTGCTTTTATGCAAATTCATCCGTGCACTGATGTCCGTAATCTTCAGCTCCGTTTCATACTCATCGAATAAGTCGAGAATCCGCAATGCGCGCTCCACCGATTGAATGATTGGCATAGGTTTCACCCTTTAATTAAGAAAATAGAGAATTACTCTTATCTTACCATACCAGGTGGGACAAAGCAGATCCCTTATCTGCCTGTTTTTTACAACTTATTGGACGCGCGCTTTTTTAACAGCGGCGGCGTACTTAGCGGCCAGGTCACGAATGCGGGCGAAGTCTGCGGTTTCTTCTTTCGATACCCGGACCAGATTTCCGCCGATGCCAACCGCAGAAGCGCCCGCTTCAAAGAACGAAGCGATATTATCTACATTCACGCCTCCCGACGGAATAACCGGGACATGCGGCAGCGGTGCCTTTACGTCTTTAATATAGCGCGGCCCGAGCGCGGCGGCGGGAAAAATTTTCACCATATCCGCCCCCCATTCCATTGCGGTAATCATCTCCGTCGGCGACATCACTCCGGGAATGGCGGCCTTTCCGTAGCGAAGCGCCATCCGGATGACATCCTGGTGAAGACTGGGGCTGAAAATGAAGTCTGCACCGTTCAATATGGCAAGCCGAGCGGATTCGGCGTCCAGTACTGTTCCAGCTCCGATGACGGCCCGGTCCCCAAACGTGTCAGACAGTCTTTTGATCGTTTCAAATGCACCGGGTGTATCCACAGTGACCTCAAGCGCAGTGACTCCGCCCTCAATTAGGCTTTGCGCGAGCGCCTCGCTTTGTTCCTGCGGGACCTGACGCAGGACGGCGATAATGCCGCCGTCGACAATTTTTTGCAAGATATTTACCTTTGGAATCATACGTCTTCCCCTCCCTTTCCGCTTAGCGTAGAATATCGGTATGATCGGACCTGGGCTCTATTTGTTCGCGGTACGGATATCCTTCCACATCTCCGGCAACAGTCAACGCATAAGCGCCGATGCGATTTCCGAGCATGACTGCTTCCCGAATGCCCCTTTTTTGAAGAAGTCCGGAAAGCACCCCGGCCGCAAAGCCGTCTCCGGCTCCGATAGGATCAACGATATGCGGTACTTCAATCCCCGGTACATACGCTTCCTCTTCTTCTGTACGATAATAAGCACCTTTTGCTCCCAGCTTCACGACGACAAGGCGGGCTCCCTGTCCTATGAAGATGCGTGACATCTCCTCCGGGCTTGCAGCTCCGGTAAGGATTTCTCCTTCTTCAATACCGGGCAGGATAATGTCACACTGTGCCGCAATGCCCATCAATGTTTCTCGCGCCTCTTCTTTTGACCATAGCTTCAGACGGATATTTGGATCGAACACAATCGGAACGCTGTTCTTCTTCGCCAAAGCGACAGCATGCTCCACCGTTTCCCTGCACGTATCGCTGAGTGCGGGTGTAATGCCGGTGATATGCAGGTACAAAGCGTCGGCAATCTGATCTTCCCGAATATCGTCCGGCGTCATGTGACTGGCCGCCGAACCTTTGCGGTAGTAGTACACTTTCGGCTCCTGCATCGTTCTGCGTTCTTTGAAAAATACGGCGGTCGGGTGCTCTTCGTCAAAGATAACCCCGGATGTGTCCACTCCCTCCCCGCGGATGTAATTCCTTGTGTAGAGGCCGAACTCATCCGCCCCGAGCCGGCTAATCCAGCGCACGGAATGGCCCAGGCGCGCAAGTGCGATGGCCACATTTGATTCCGCGCCGCCGATCGATTTCTCAAACTGTGCGCTGAAACGGAGAGGAGAAGTCGTAACCGGGGTGAAAAGCACCATCGTTTCACCCAGTGTGACTACGTCCATACCGATGCCCCTTTTACAGGTACAGCGATCCCTTCTGCACCCCGCTCCGACATTTTCAGATGCGGAGCGTAGCGCTGAATCATATCAAGCCCGATTCTTGCCCGGCGCACCCGCTCTTTCGACAGCGCAATCGAAGTCGCTTCAAGATGAGTGCCGGACGGATAAATATTCGGTGCGTTACGCAGGCCGAATTTAATATAAACCGGTGCAGCGACCCGAATAATCTCCGGAATCTCATAATGACGGATAAATCCACCCACATCGTCCGGCACTTCTACGTAAATATCGAGCGGAATATCGACTGCCTGGCGGATGGCCGCAAGACGTGCCAGCGTTAAATCGGTCGGAACGTTGTACGTTCCGGCGCCGATTTGTTCCATCAGTTTAATTGAGACCGGATTGGACTGAGCCATCTGGACGGAAATCTTCACAAGCAAATCTTCAGGCAGCTCGCCGGATTTCTTGCATTCATTCACGAGCCAGAGCAGCCCTTCATCGGCAACCAGGATGCTGCGGATGCCTGCCCGGCAGGCACGTTTGATATCTTCAATAGAATAAACGAGTTGATCCATGCTCTCTACCCGGAGCCCTGCAATCTTTCCGGCGCTGGCCCAGGACATCGGAGTGACGTCCCACGTACCGCGCGGACCGACGAACAGGCTGACTTCAAGCTTCTCACGCTGTCCGATGGCCGCCATCTGCTCCAGCTCTTCATCGGTCAAAAGCATAATGCCGCTTCCCTGGGAAATGCGGTGGATATTTACGTCATACTTATTGCATGCCTCCAGCACGGCTTCAAATGACGCCGGTCCTTCCACGCTCGGAATTTCAACCCGGTAGTGCGCACCATCCGGAAACGTACGGGTGGACGCAGGTAAATCATGACGATCTCCGGAGGGAAAGCCCAGACTTTCGATAAACTCTTTTGTTTTGTTCATTTTTTGTGCCGCCTTTCTTATCCAACACAATTTGTTTTATAATTACAAATTGAGTTTTGTTATTTGTTTTCAACCTTTTTAGACGTTTCTTTTGGTTCCATAAGCAAAACATCAGAGCGATAATCAAGTACCGCATCTTCGGCTACCGCAAGTGGAACTACTCCGTTCGCCGCATCCGTATGTGCGTGCATCCGGTTGCTGGCTGCCACCTGACGCTGGCGCCTGCGGATCGCTTCTAACCGCTGTTCGCCAAGTTCGCGGCGTGCTGCTCGCGTTTCCTCAAAGGAGAAGACTACTTTTCCTTCCCGGAACGCTTCCTCGTTCAAGAATTGAATGCTGCGTTCACGCAAGTTCAGATACAGCAAATCCCCTGTTTGCAGGTAGAGAATGCCGCCGCCGTCCTTCGCTTCCGGAGTCATATGCCCGATGGCCGCGCCATACGTTACCCCGGAATATCGTCCGTCGCTGATTAGTGTGGCAAGACGTTTGAGTCTGCGGTTGGCATTAATGTGCTGCATCGGCGTAAACATTTCCGGCATTCCGAAAGCGCCCGGACCCTGACCGGAAATAATGACGGCAATTTTAAGTACGCCCTGCTCTACCATTGCATCAAACAATGCTTCATATTCTAAATCCTTACAAGCTTCATAGGCCTTGGGTGCATTGTGACGCAGCATCGCAATCATATTTTCATAGGCAAAGCTGCGCTGCGCCTTCAATGTATCCAGCAGATTGACATTTAACAGACTGCGGTTGGCATCATCTTCATTCTGATAGTACAGGACGAATGCCGCTTTCCTGTCAAACTCATCAAGCTGACTTGTTGTCATGCCGCTAATCTTTACGACGGCACTTTCGAAGAAGTTACCCGTCAGCACATCCACACCGCTGAACGGACGTCTCGGCGTTGAAAGAATAATCGGATTTTCACGTACATGCCCGGCGGCCAGTGCAGTCTGGTCGGCGAGGCGTTCGCGCCATGTTGTTCCTGTTACGGTCGGTGCGTCGATATCCATCGGCACTCCGTTTTTCAGCAGTTCGTGGAAGAGTGTTTCCATGCCCCGGCTTGTTCCGGAACAGCATTGCGTAGCCAGCGCAAAAATGTCTCTTCCCTGCGTCAAACTGTAATCAAACAAGTCCGGTACCGGCACTTCGTGATGAATCCGGTCTAAGTCCCACAGACTGAACTTGTATCCCCCGTACAGCATGGCCGCTACTGTATGCATCATCAGGTTGGTGGAGCCGCCGGATGCGCTGTGAATGCGGATGGCGTTTTTGATGTTGGCGGCCATGATGTTGGATGCGCCGAACACCGGGTTGTTAATCATCGTTGCTATGCTGTCCAACGCTTTATTTACCTGCTCCTGGGTCGGCGGTGCGGTCAGCAATTCGAGCGCCGGATGCACAAGCCCCATGCCCGCTACCAAATGACGGGAACTGTTCCCCGTTCCGTTGAATGCACAAACGCCGCCTTTGCCATCGCATGTATTGACGGCAAGCTGTTTCTCATATTCATCATGCTCTGCTTTCGTAATAATGCCGCGCTCCCTTGCCCTCTCCAACACGCCCTGGAAAGCGGTGTTGGAAGAGCACTGCAGGATATACGCCATCGTATCGCGCAAATCATGGGCAATGTCTTCTGATCCTTTTGCTTCAGCCCGTTTTGCCACCTCTTCTAGTTCCGCAAATAAACCTTCCGGAATGGTACCGCCCTGAAGCACATGGGCCGGAGCAAACGTCGCGAAGAACGGTGCCTCTCCCCGGTATTTACGGAGCCGGTCCAAATGGACGAGCGCACTTACCACGCCAAGCGGCTGTTTGTCGCAGCCCTGAATGACAAAAGCGCCGTGATAGCCATGCGATTCAATTTGATTGACGACCATCTCCGCCACCGCGTTCCGGCTCTGAAGCGAATAACTCATCCCCTGTGTGCTCTGTGCCGTACCATCGCACATTACCGGTGTGGAGAAGTAGAACGGGACGCCGCCGTTCTGCCAGATGCGGATTGCAGCACGGGCGGATGTTTGAAAATCCATGATGTGCGCCGGATGATCCGGAGACCCGCCGATAATGGCGATACGCGGTGCATTCTGATGCAGGCGATCATAGATTTCATCCAGCGTCCAATCCGGTTTCGGCCCTTCATAGGTAGGGCCGAGAATCTGCTTTGCCCGATCCAAAAGACCCGCTACACAAATCGGTTCGTTCGCTTTCCCTTGCACGTTGTCACGGTACGGGTTTACCGAACCTTCGATATACGGATATATTCCCGTCATAAGTGACTTCCTCCTTTCATTTCTACCATTCGGCGACACTACCGTCTTCATAGCGCCATACCGGATTCCTCCAGTTATGACCTTTCCGTGCCGCTTCTTTGACCGCTTCTTCATTTACCTCGATACCGAGGCCCGGTCCTTGCGGAATATCTACGAATCCATCTACATAATGGAAGACACCGGGATCGGTGAGATAATCAAGCAGGTCGCTGCCTTCGTTATAATGAATGCCGAGGCTTTGCTCCTGAATGATCGCATTCGGCGTGCACGCGTCAAGCTGCAGGGAAGAAGCCAACGCAATCGGACCGAGCGGACAGTGGGGAGCGACCGCCACATCGAACGCTTCTGCCATCGCCGCAATTTTTTTGCATTCAAGAATGCCTCCTGCATGGGACAGGTCAGGCTGGATAATGTCAACGTACCCGTCCGTCAACAATTGTTTGAAGCCCCAGCGTGTATATTGCCGCTCGCCCGTAGCAATGGGTGCTGTCGTATGAAGCGCGATTTCACGCAGCGCTTCGTTATTTTCCGGCAGCACCGGCTCTTCAATAAACATCGGCCGGTACGGTTCAAGCTCTTTGACAAGCGTTTTGGCCATCGTTTTATGCACGCGGCCGTGAAAATCAATGCCGATGCCTATGTCTTTGCCTACCGCTTCACGAATCGCGGCAATGCGGTTAATCACGGCTTCGACGTTTGAAGTAGTGTCTATGTAATTCATTTCTTCGGTTGCATTCATTTTCACGGCGGTAAACCCGGCATCCACTTTTTCTTTGGCCGCTGCCGCTACATCGGTCGGTCTATCGCCCCCGATCCAGGAATAGACACGGATTTTGCTGCGGGCCGCACCGCCAAGCATTTGATAAACAGGCATTTGATAATACTTTCCTTTCATATCCCATAGCGCCTGTTCAATGCCCGAGATCGCGCTCATCAGTACCGGTCCGCCCCGGTAGAAGGCACCCCGGTACAGCACCTGCCAGTGATCTTCAATCGCCAGCGGGTCCTTTCCTATTAAATATTCTTCCATTTCACGTACACAGGCGGCCACCGTATCGGCTTTGCCTTCCACGATAGGCTCGCCCCAACCGCAGATTCCTTCGTCTGTATCAATTTTGAGAAAGAGCCAGCGCGGAGGTACTTTGTACAGCGTGAAACCTGTGATTTTCATATGTTTTCCTCCTTTTTCACATCGCTTAGAGCAAAAGATAGGCAATGCATGTGCCAATGCCGCTGTATAAAAAAGCGAATCCGATGTTCCACCACGAAATACGGTACGGATTTTCTCCCAGCAAACTGCCCATTAAAGATACCGATACGTTATAAGGTCCGGCCATGACTGTAGATAACCCCGATGTAATCAGCACGATTCCGATGCTCATCGGGTTTATCTGTCCGAGCACAGGCCGGATGATTTCCCCAAGAATGCTGATTGTCACAAGGGGATGGAATCCGGCCATTGCCAGGCCGATAAACAGCGTCTGGATGCTAAGAAAAAGCAGCAGCGGCATACCGGCAATCGCGGAGAACGGCTTCTGCAAATAAGAAAGATAGTGCGTCTCCTGCAGAATGCTCATGGAAAAACCGACCGCCAGAAACAATACAATATAGTTATGCGTGGAAAGCACGCGTGCCTTCCATTGCGGTATGCTATACGTTATAAAGGCGCGGCTTCTTCCAATCGCCAGGGCCCATCCGAAAGCGTAGCCCGGAATCACAAGCGCCACAGCCATCAAAAAACTAAGTTCCAACCAGCGGCGCAGCAGAACGACCGCGATAATAAAAACGGTAAGATAGCCAAAAAGAGCGATGATTCTTCCTATGCTTTTTTTGTCCAGCGCCACAGCGTCTCGACTCGCTTCTTCTGGGATATGGTAGGAGCGGTACCGGAAACCGAGCATCCAATCCGCTACTAACAAAATGACAGAGAATAGAAGAAGCCACGGAAGAAAATGCAGATATTCCCCGCCTGTCAAGTCCACGCTAATCGCCACAAGAATTTCCATCGGACTCCATACCAGCGACAATGCATAGCCCCGCAGCAGCGCTTGGGTAATAAAACGGTGACGAACCCTCTGCACAATACCGCGAAGATTCTTTTGCAATACCGCTTCGACAAAAGTAACTGTAGCGATATTTAAAAAAGACCCGAGTACAAAGCTCACAAGAGAACTGCGATAATAGAGCTGGCCCAAGTGAGTAATCTTCGTCTTCAATAAACGGTTGACGCTTTGTTCATAGCGACCTACGACAATAATGCTGTTGATAAACGGAAGAACATAGAAAATTACCAGCAATACAATGGTCGAGGTCGAAAAATACGGCAGCTTCCAAAGCGGAATGCCGTTGTATAGAGCTAACCCTACGCCGATGCCGATGAAGATGCCGCCGGTTACTTGATACAGCCGGGCCGCACCGCGAAATGAATAACCAAAAGAGAGAATCGCGAATATGCCGGCGATGTAGTCCAGCAGGCGGGAGTCGAAAAACACACTGACCGTATAGGAGACAACCAGCGCGCTGTACAAATACAGCAGCATGGCTACACAGTTTCGCGTTGAAGCTCCAGTTCGCGGGGCCCGGTTAAAATTTCTACGTCCTCCCGTTCTTTCGCTTCCGCAAGCAAACTCTCCGATATCCAGATTTCTTTAATGTCGAGCGTGTTTTTGATACGGACAACGCGCGCGCTTGCCAGATCAAATGCGTTGCATGTTTTAATTGCGGCCTTGACCGCCATCTCTTCTGTTTCCAGCACCATCGGCACCTTAACGACCGATGTGACGGTACTGGTCAGTGCGTTGGCGTACCCTTTTTCCCAGGCGATTTCGTTGAACAGGGCACGGGTGGTCATATCGGCCATGCCGATACCGTTGGCATTGCCGTGCGTTTTCTCGGTTAAGCCGAGCACGACGATGCGGCTCACTTCCGGTCCGCCGCTCGCATACGGTGTCGCGTAACGGCCGGTGATGTTCGGATCCATCCCGTCCCCGGAGATATCTTTGCCGATTTCATCGACAATGAGCACGTCAATCGGCGAGAATAGAATTTTCGGCATAAGCGATTTCGCTTCAAGTAACAGGGCAGGCTCCTCCGCCTCAATCCTTTCCGCAGGAACAGCCACCACTTTCGCAGGGCGGTCGTACGCATTCTCAAGCGTACCCAGACCGAAAATAATCGGCACTTTGGAAAGTGTAATCTTTGCCATTTCCAGCACGTGTTCCGCCATGTATTTGAAGCTGTAGGCATGGGCGGCTTCTGCGCCTTTCTGCTTTCCGAGACCAATGGTAATCATTTTCATCAGTCCGCTTTCCACAGGGCCGCGAAACGAGGTATGCGGCTTAATACGGTTGATCACGATAACCTTGTCGGCTTCGTATGCGTTTTTGTCGGTGTACACAGGAAGCCCGTTCGGCAATCTTCCGACTTCGACTACATCCATGCACGATACAATCGGCGCCTCCACCGCCTCTTCCGTAACTCCCAGCTGCGCCAGTACATCAATCTGCCCCTCTGCGGTCGCCCCGCCGTGGCTTCCCATGGCAGGAACGATAAACGGTTGACCTCCCACCGATTTTACCGCCCGCACGGTTTCCCTTGTCAGTATCGGAATATCGGCCACTCCCCGGCTCCCCACCGCAATTGCGACCCGATCACCGGCGGAAATTCTGGATAGAACGTCCGCGTCCCTAATGGCCTGCCGCACCGCAGAAGCGGTGTCGGCAAGCTCAGGCGCATAGAAATTCTGACGAATTTTCACCATGCGGGGAAGCGGGATGTCTCGAAGCAACTGCTCGATAATCTCCATCCTGGCTCCTCCTCTTTGTACTGCTTATTGTTATTTCTTTCTTGCTTTTTCTATTTCAGCCATCATTTCGTTTACAAGATCTTTGCCGATTTCTTTGGAGTATTTATCGATAACCGGCTGCACTGCTTCTTTCATTTTTTGTCTGTTCTCATCGCTTACTTCATTTACTTTCATACCTGCCGCTTTCAAATCTTCCACCGCTTTAGCATTTTCCTTAAAATTCACTTCACGCTGGTATTTACCGGCCTCTACTGCTGCTTCTTTCATAATTTTCTGCTCTTCTGGAGACAGGCCATCCCAGAACTTCTTGCTCACGAGGAACACAAACGGCGTGTATACATGTTTCGTTAAGCTTAAGTACGGCTGCACTTCGTTGTATTTATTGGACTTAATCGTCGCCAGCGGGTTCTCCTGACCGTCTACCGTTTTGCTTTCCAGTGCGCTGAACACTTCAGAGAAAGCCATTGGTGTCGGGTTGGCGCCGAGCGCTTTAAACGCTTCCAGATGGATTTCATTTTGCATAGTACGAAGCTTTATTCCCTGGAAGTCCTGCGGTGTGTTGACCGGACGCTTACTGTTGGTCAGGTTACGGAATCCGTTCTCCCAGTAGGCAAGACCAATCAGGCCGTGCTCCGGCAATTTATCCAGCAGTTTCTGTCCGACCGGACCGTCAAGTACCGCATGCGCTTCTTGTTCCGTATTGAATATGAATGGGAAGTCGAACACACCGTATTCTTTAATCATGCCGACAAGCGGCGAAGTCGACGGAACGGTTACTTCCTGTAATCCGCCCTGCAAAGCTTCCGTCATCTTTTGATCGTCACCGAGCGTGGCGCTGAAGAAGTTTTGAACCTGCATTTTGCCGCCGCTTTTCTGCTCGACCAATTCCTTAAATTTCTTGATTCCCTGTCCTTCCGGATGGTCTTCGTTCAGACCGATGCCGACTTTAATTTTTCTCTCCTGCACACCGGCGGGCGCATCACCTTTTGGCGCGTTCGTTGTCGCGCTTCCCCCTCCGTTTCCGCCGCCGCATCCCATCAGAAGCAATCCGGGAAGCGCAAGGCTGATTGCTAAACTTTTGACCCACTTTTTCATCTTTTAAATCCCCCTCTGTCCATTCATGTTTTTTATACCAGTGCGGCATAGCGTTCGCCCGCCTGTGTCGGCTTAAGCGCAACACGATCCCGCACCGATTGATTCACCAGGTATTTCGGATATTCATTATGAATAAGTACATCGACTACACCCATCGCGGCTTTGGACCGCATTTCTTCCGCAGCTTCTTCAGAGTACCAGGCTACATGGGGCGTAAGAATTACATTGTTCATCGAAAGAAGCGGGTGATCGCGCACAATCGGCTCTTCCTCCACTACATCAAGCGCCGCTCCCGCAATTTTTCCCTGCTGAAGCGCGGCCACTAATGCGGCCTCATCGATGACAGGACCGCGGGATGTATTGACAATGATGGTATCCTGCTTCATAAGGTCGAATTGCCGGCTGCCGATCATTCCTTTTGTTGCGGCCATCAACGGAGCATGAACCGAAACAATATCGGCCGTGCTGCACAGCTCATCCAGCGATACAAGTGTCACGCCTTTTTCTTCTGCTTTATCCGCCGGAAAATACGGGTCATACGCAAGAACCTTCAGGCCGAGCGGCTTTACTTTTTCCGCTAAGGCCTGCGGAATTTTTCCGAAGCCGACCAGACCAAGCGTGCGGCCGCGCAGGCGGTAGATAGGCTGTGTAACCTTGAAATCCCACTTATGTTCTTTTGTATACCGATCCGCCAGGGTGATTTTGCGGGTCCAGGAGAGAATCAATGCCAGCGCATGGTCCGCTACCTCATCCATACAGTAATCCGGCACATTGGCAATACAGATGCCCTTTGCCGTCGCCGCATCCAAATCAATCGTATTCACTCCGACACCGTACCGGGTGATGACCCGGCATTTTTCGAGAGCTTCGATAACTTTGGCACTGATAGGTGCATATTGGTTAATAATCGCGTCCGCATCGGCACATGCGGCAATGACTTCATCTTCCGTACGGCATTGGGCCGGTACAAGTTCAATCGATTCATAAGGCGAAAACACGGCTTCCTCGAACCGCAAATCTTCATATTCCCAATCGGTTACAACCACTTTCCGTTTCTGCATCTGTTTGCTCTCCTTATTCTTAAATTTATTTATAAAATTACGTAAACCATTCAAGAGGTACGGTAATAATGCTCGGGAATAGAATCAAGAGCAGCAAAATCAAAACGTGTACCATCAGGAACGGCCAAATACCCCGTGCCAGCTGCAAAATGTTGATTTTACTGATTCCGCATCCCACATACAGCACGGTACCAACCGGCGGCGTAATCAAACCGATACAAAGATTGATGACCATCAAAATTCCAAAGTAGACCGGGTCGATACCCGCCATTTTCACCACCGGTAAAAGGACAGGAGTAAAGATAAGAATCGCAGGCGTTAAGTCCATAACCAAGCCGACAGCCAGCAGCAGCAAGTTAATCAGCAACAGCAGCAGCAGCGGGTTCTCGATTAAACCGCCCAGCATATCTGCCATCTCCGCCGGAACGTTTGCAACTGTAATTAACCAGGCGGATACCATCGCAGCAGCAGCAACGAACATTACGACACTTGTTGTCTTGGCTGCGGCGACAAGCACCGGATACAAGTCTGCAATTTTCAGTTCACGATATACTACGATTCCGACAAACAAAGCATAGAATGCGGCCACCACCGCCGCCTCTGTCGGCGTAAACACACCGCCGCGTAAACCCCCGATGATGATAGCCGGAAGCAGCAATGCCCAGCTGGCCTGTTTTGTCGCATCCCATATTTCTTTTGCACTTTTACGCTTCGGAAGTTCGCTTTTATCTTTGCGGGCAATAAATGTCCAGGCAACAATAAGCCCAAGGCCCATCATGATACCGGGAACAATCCCCCCCATAAATAATGAGGTAATAGAGACACCGCTTGTTACGCCGAAGATAATCATCGGAATGCTCGGTGGAATGACCGGAGCGATAATGCCGGAAGCACAAATTAAACCGGTAGAGCGTTCGACATTGTATCCACGTGCCACCATCATCGGAATTAAGATGGCGCCGAGCGCTGCCGTATCGGCAACGGCGGAGCCGGACAAGCCCGCAAACAGAATGCTAGCGATAATGGCTACGTACCCTAACCCTCCTCGGATATGACCGACAAAAGCCATTGCGAAACCGACAATCCGTTTAGAAATCCCCCCAGCATTCATTAGCTCGCCGGCCAGCACGAAGAACGGAATGGCCATGAGCGAGAAGTTATTAGCACCGTTAATCAAGTTTTGTGCGACAACCTGACTGTCGAATATATCCATGGCGAACATCAACGCAATGCCGCTGAGAATAAGGGCGAACGCAATAGGGACGCCGAGCGCCAGTCCGCCGAACAAAGAACCGAGAAATACACCTAGCATGCTCTATCCCCCCACTTTTTCAGATGGTCTATCCATCTTTAAACTATAATGTTTATCCTGCACGTTACTTACTTCCTGTACAACTTCATCAGTCTGTGAAATCATGGCGAGCGGTGTGTTTTTATCCTTAAAGAACAAGGCACGGTATAAATTGATGAGTATAATTACTGCCATGGAAATACTGGTCACGATACCGATTCCGTACAGGTACGAAAGCGGCATCCCGGTGGCCGGAGCGGTACTGTTCATATTGAGCACCGTCATTTTCCAGCTTCCATCAAGCAGCAGCCACAGAACATAAAGAACGAGGGCGTTACTGAGCAGAAAAGCAGCTTTTTTTGCCGCTTTCGGCAGGAAGTTAATAACGATATCCATTCCAAGGTGCATGTTGTCTTTCAAAGCTGCAATCGCTCCCAAAAAGACCATCCATACAAATAAAAAACGCGACATTTCTTCCGACCAGGTAATCCCTGAGTTAAAAGCATAACGAAGCACAACATTTCCAAAAACCAGAATGGCCATAAGAGCCAGCGAGAGTGCAATGGCGATATTCAAAATGGTACTAAAGGTCTTGCCTACTTTCTGCACGTGAGTCCCTCCCTTTATTTCGCTTCGGCTTTGATTCTTTCCACAAGATCTTTTGCCCACGGATACTTTTGATAGATTTCGTTATACAGCGGTTGTGAAGCTTTTTCCATCTCCGCTGCGAATTCGGGTGAAGGAGTAGTAAATTTGATACCTTTGTCCTGCAGGAACTTCTTGTCGGCCTCATAGCTCTTCTCCAACAGGTCAAACTCATAATCCGCAGCCGCTTTAGAAGCTTCTTCAATTACTTTTTGCTGCTCCGGCGTTAACCCTTTCCAGAAATTGCTGTTGATGATATAAATGTTCGGGCTAAACATGTGCTTCGATTCAAGCACATCGGATTGCACTTCATACCACCCTGATGCGCGCAGCGTTGCAATTGGATTATCCTGACCATCTACGACTTTTTGCTCCAGTGCGCTGAACACTTCAGAGATCGGCATCGGTGTTATGTTTGCTCCGAGGAGTTTTCCGAGCGTAATATAATTTGGAATGTTTGGCATGCGGATGCGCAGCCCTTTGAAATCTTCCATGCTGTCAATCGTTTTGTTTGAGGAAAACATGCGGAACCCGTTGGCGCTCCATGCCAGAGGATGCACCCCATGCTTGCTCTCCAAATCGGCCGTCAATTCTTGACCGATCGGACCGTTCAGAACTTTTTTGACATGATTAAAGTCCTTGAACAAGAACGGCCATTCCGGTACCGCCATTTTTTCAACGTCCGCCTGCATAATCAGACCGGGAATTCCCATTTCAATCGTGCCGTTCCGCACCCCGTCATAGAATTCTTTTTCGGCGCCAAGCGTACTATTGTCATAAATTTGAACTTTCAGCGTGCCGCCTGATTTTTCTTCTACCATCGGTTTAAATTTTTCGCGAAGAGCTACGTTCTGCGGGTGGTCTGTGGCAAAGTAATTGGCGACTTTAATCGTTTTTGCGCCTTTCTGCTCACCGCCCGCTCCCGCTTCTTTCGTTGCTCCGCCACAGCCTGCAACCAGAACTGAAACCGCTAACATTAAACTGGAAAATACGGCTGCTTTTTTTCTCATCTTCATAACCCCACCTCTTTTTTTATAATTTTTTTAACAAAATAATGGTGAAAGCATAATGGAATCGCTTTCTTAAATTGAAAGTTAGTTTTATAATATAAAACCAAGTTCTAATATAGAGACAAAATAAAAGTTTTACAACACAAAACCACATTATTGTTTTATATTATAAAACATAGGTTTATTATGTAGTTCTTGTAATCAATAATATTATCAATCTTTCAATATGTCAAATAATTTTACCTGATTTTTTTCTGTTTATTTATTGATTTTTCTAAATGTATACGCTTCCGCCGGTAAATAAATGTCGGGGGCTTGATTGTAATATAATGAAAAAAGCTGCCCAACATTTGTGTCGGCAGCTTCTTCCCCTTTACTGGTTAATACCCAGCAATTCTTCAATCTTCGGTTTGACGTTTTTGAATCCTTTATCGCCTGCAGCCCGGTACGTCAGTTTTCCTTCCTTGTCGAATAAGAAGAAGGCCGGAACAAACTGATTTTCGAACGCATCCGTAATAGCATGCGTATTGTCTACCGCTACCGGCTGCACAATGCTGTATTGCTGAATGTCCTTTTTGACTTTCTCAACATCAAGGTCGCTCTCCTGCTTCGGCATGTGAATGCCGACAACTTTCAAACCATGGTCTTTGTACGCATGAACATAGGAAACTACCTCATCCATCACTTCGTGGCAGATGTGGCAGGACACCGCCCAGAAGTGAATCAGCACCGGATGTCCGGCCAAATCCTCTGGCTTAAACCCTTCGTCATTGAACCATTCCGTTGCCCCATCTAAAGACGGCATCGGGGTTTTCAGTCTCATTGGCATACAAATCGCCTCCTATTCTATATGTCACAGCATCTTTATTATAGCATGTTCATACCCGGTTTCCAGTTAGCCGGGCACAATCCGCCTGCTTGCAGTGCCTGCAGCACGCGCAGCGTTTCCTCCACAGAGCGGCCCACATTGTCATCCGTGACGACCTGGTATTTCAACTCGCCTTCCGGGTCAATGATGAACAGGCCGCGCTGAGCCACCCCTTTCTCTTCCACCAGAACACCATAGTCACGCGCGACTTTATGCGTCAAATCGGCTGCCAGCGGAAAATTCAGTTTACCCAAACCGTTATCCTCCCGTGACATATTAATCCACGCACGGTGCGTGTAGACAGAGTCGGTGGAAACGCCAAGAATCTCTGTATCAAGCTCTTCAAACTGCTCGTACGCATCACTTAACGCCGTGATTTCTGTCGGGCACACGAAGGTAAAGTCCATCGGATAGAAGAACAGGATGAGCCACTTGCCGCGATAGTCCGCAAGAGATGCCTTTCCGAATTCTTCCCCGCTGCCCACAACTGTATCCATCGTAAAATCTGGTGCTTTTTTTCCTACTAAACGTTCTGCCATGTGTATCCCTCCTGAAATTATTTCTTACATGAAATGATTATAATTTAATAACGATAACAAGTCAACCTTTTATCTCATCTTTTTTGTTTCGTATCTTTTTTAACCAGAACAAAAACAAACCAAGATTGTACGCTTGTACCGTTGCCGCTCTACACGCTGCACCATATAATATGTCATCTCATTCTATATGTAGAGGAGAGCAGATTGTATGGACGTTAATACCATTATTAAAATCGTAAAAGAAATTCCAAAGAACAAGTGGACAGACGAAGCTGCGGTAAAAAAGGCCCTCAAGAAAGCCGGAAAAGCATCAGGCAAGAACTTTTCTGAGGCGGAGTTAACCCGGTATGCTCAGCAGTTTAAGCAAATGGCCAAAAATCCGTCCCCGCTTACACTGATTTCCATGCTCTTAAAAAGCGGCATCAGCATGAGCCAAATCAACGATATCCAGAAAAAAATGCGTTCCAAGTAACCGGGTAGGTACAGCACATCCACCTTGCAGCCTCAATACTTAGGTCCCTATGTATTGAGGCTCTTCCCTTTTCCATTGCTGAACGGATTAGCATA
>Ga0310821_100246_pt1 | contig 36225 bp, 13 predicted proteins | sample P4_ome_FD_201300 | JGI IMG/M metagenome (GOLD analysis project Ga0310821, IMG submission 201300) | Sorghum-adapted microbial communities from Joint BioEnergy Institute, Emeryville, California, United States - P4_Day56_Rep1 | ecosystem: Engineered > Bioreactor > SSF (Solid state fermentation) >...
GCCGCGATGAGCAGGCGCACGTTCAGCCGCCACTTCCGCAACGAAGTGGGGATGAGCCCCAACCGCTGGCTCACCCAACAGCGGGTCGACCTTGCGCGGCGGCTGCTGGAGACCACCGATCTCCGGGTCGACCAGGTGGCGGCCAGGGTCGGCATCGGCAGCGCCTCGTCGCTCCGGCTCCACTTGAACTCGGTGCTCGCCGTCGCGCCTAGCACCTACCGCCGGGCGTTCCGGGCTCGGGACGAACACGTCGGCTGATACGGCGGCTGAACCCTGGACGGATCGGCGACGGAAGCACGCCTGACCTGCACCCACTTGCGGCGCCCTACACCGTCACGCAGTCGGAGCTGCACGGAGTAACGACGGGACCGCATCCAGCGAGCCCAACTCCGACCTGCATAGGCAGGACGCTCCCCACCCGTCACCCCGCAATGTGAGGCAGTTCGTGGGCACCGCCCGTGAGATGACCCTCCAGGAGCCCCTCCGAGGGCCCGCAGCAGTACCCAGCACTGCAACGCCAGCGCCGTCGTCACACTATCCCTGTTTACGACGCTAACGGACCGATCTTGTCTAGCTAACAGCTGTCCGTGTACTTTCGCGTTGCCTCGACCGGCGTGCCCCGCACGACCGGTCGCTCATCTGCTGGGAGGAAGAGTGCCGCCGAACGTCGACGTCGTGGCGGACCGGTTTCGCCTGCTCACGCCCATCGGCAAGGGCAACATGGGCGAGGTCTACAAGGCGGTGGACGAGCATGCCGCCGAGGGCGACGAGGACCGCGTCGTCGCGGTCAAGCTGATCCTGCGCAGCCGTACCGGGGCGCCGATCAACAGCTCCGCGGACAACAAGGCGGTGCAGCGGTTCGAGCGGGAAGTGCGCATCATGCACAAGCTCGACCACCCGAACCTGCCGCGAACCGTCGCCGGCGGCGTGGACGGCAACGGGCTGCCCTACCTGGCGATGGAGTACCTCGACGGGCGCAGGCTGCAGGATCTGTCGGACGAGCACGCGAGGCTGCCGTTCGCCTGGGTCGCGGCCATCGGCGCGCAGATCGCGGACGGGCTTTCGGCAGCGCACCGCGCCGACGTGATCCACCGGGACCTCAAGCCGTCGAACGTCATGCTGCTGCGCGGCGGCACGGTGAAGGTGCTCGACTTCGGGATGGGGCGGATCCTCGGCGACGCCGACAGCTCCCACGTCACCAGCACCGGCATGACCGTGGGCACCGCGCGCTACATGGCGCCCGAGCAGTTCCACCGTGCCGCCGTCGGCCCGGCCGCGGACCTGTACGCGCTCGGCTGCGTGCTGTTCGAACTGCTCGTCGGGGTGCCGCCGTTCACCGACTCCTCCCCGCACGAGCTCGGCCGCAAGCACATCAACGAGCAACCTCCTCCGCTTTCCCCGCAGCGCCCGGGTATCCCGTCGGCCCTGAACCGGCTCATCGAGCGCCTGCTCGAAAAGAATCCGGCCAACAGGCCCGTCGACGCGGCAGCCGTTCGGGACGCGCTACGTCCCCTCGCCGCGGGCGATGACACGGTCGACGGTTGGGAGGACTTCAACCCCGTCACCGCGCCCACCCACGCGACCTCCGTGCGCGAGCCGGAGAGCGAGCCGGTCCTCGCCGGGCAGCCCGCGGGCGGGATGGACGTCTTCGACGTCCACCGCAAGCTCATCACCGACTACCGCGCCTTCACCGTCAGCGGCACCGTGATCCGGGACCCCGACATCCGGGCGTTCGTGGAGAAGGACCTCGACGAGAAGTCGCAGTGGCCGGACCCGTGGCTCTCGCTGAACCCCTTCTTCGCCTCCGGCGGGTCGGTGCTGGAGCTCGCGAACGAGGGCGTGCTCCACGAGGAATGCACGCGCATCTTCCAGGCCGACAAGACACCAGGTGGCCAGGTGTGCGACGGTCGGCCGCTCACGCTGCACCGTCACCAGCGCGAAGCCATCGACATCGCGAAGTCGGGCGCGTCGTACGTGCTCACGACCGGCACCGGGTCCGGCAAGTCGCTGTCCTACATCGTGCCGATCGTCGACAAGGTGCTCCGCGAACGCGACAGCGAAGGGCCGAACGCGCGGAAACGGGTGCGCGCGATCATCGTCTACCCGATGAACGCACTGGCCAACAGCCAGGTCAAAGAGCTGGAGAAGTATCTCGTCGACGGCTACGGGAAGGGCCGCGAGCCCGTCACCTTCGCCCGCTACACCGGCCAGGAAGACGACGAGGATCGCAAGCAGATCCGCGACAACCCGCCGGACATCCTGCTCACCAACTACGTGATGTTGGAGCTGATGCTCACCCGGCCGGACGATCGACGCTCGTTGATCAAAATGGCGAGCGGGCTGGAGTTCCTCGTCTTCGACGAGCTGCACACCTACCGGGGCCGCCAAGGTGCAGACGTAGCGCTGCTCATCCGACGGGTCCGCGAAGCGTGCAAGGCCGACCGGCTCCAGTGCGTGGGGACCTCGGCCACGATGTCCAGCGAGGGCACCTTCGCCGACCAGCAGAAGGTGGTCGCCAAGGTCGCGTCCACCCTGTTCGGCACGACCGTCGACCCGGCAAACGTCATCGGCGAGACCCTCGTCCGTGCCACGGCGGACCCACCCGGCACCGTGCCGGTGGAGCGGCTCGAGGCTCTCGACTCGCCGCGCTCGTACGACGAGCTGCGCAACGATCCGCTCGCCCGGTGGATCGAGACGCGATTCGGTCTCACCACCATGGACGATCGCCTGGTCCGGCAGCACCCGGCCAAGATCGAGGACGCGGCGGCAGAGCTGGCCCAAAGCTCGGGCCTGCCCGCGGAGACCTGCGCCGAGGCGATTCGCCGGACCCTCCGCGCCGGTTCGGAGGCACGACACCCGGTCACCAACCGCCCCCTCTTCGCCTTCCGGCTCCACCAGTTCCTGTCCAAGGGCGACACCGTCTACGTCACCCTCGAGGACAAGGCGACGCGCCAGATGACCCGCGAGTACCAGCGCGTCCAGCCGGGAACCGACGGCAAGATCCTCCTGCCCCTCGCCTTCTGCCGGGACTGCGGTCAGGAGTACCTGGCCGTTTGGCGGACGACGAAGGGCCACCAGGTCGTCTACGAGCCTCGCCAGGAGACCGCCGCCACCGGCGGCAAGAGCGACGACGGGTACCTCTTCATCGACCACGAACGGCCTTGGCCGCGCACGATCGACGAGGCCATTGCCGAACGGCGGATTCCGGAGTCCTGGCTCGAGACCGACGACCACGACCAGGAGGTGGTTCGGGAGAACTACCGGAAACGGCTCCCGCGGCCGATCACCGTCGACCCCTACGGCAACGAGGGGCAGGGCGAGCTCGAAGCCGCGTTCATCCCCGCGCCGTTCATGTTCTGCCTGAACTGCAGCGTGAGCTACGAACAGGTCCGCGGCAAGGACTTCGCCAAGCTCGCCACCCTCGACCAGGAAGGCCGATCCTCGGCGACGTCGCTCGTCTCGGCCTCCATCGTGAGGTCCCTCGAGAAGTTCGAGGCGTTGGACCCGAAGGCGCGCAAGCTGCTCACGTTCGTCGACAACCGGCAGGACGCCTCGCTGCAGGCCGGTCACTTCAACGACTTCGTGCAGATCACCCAGCTGCGTGCCGCCCTGTACCGGGCGATGGTCGACGCGGGTCCGGACGGCCTTCGGCACGAGGAGCTCGCGTCCCGTGTGACGGACGCACTCGGGCTGGAGATCGCCGATTACACCGGCTCCGCGGACGTGACGCCCTCACTCGCCCGCAACGCCGCCAAAACGCTGCGCGACGTCGTCGCCTTCCGGCTCTACGTCGACCTGCAGCGCGGCTGGCGCGTCACCATGCCGAATCTGGAGCAGACCGGCCTGCTCGTGATCGACTACGAGGACCTCGACTGGCTCGCCGAGCAGGAAGCTCGGTGGGCCACGGCGCAGCCGGAACTGCGGGACGCCGAGCCGGGCCGCCGCGTGGAGATCATGCGCGTGCTGCTCGACGAGATGCGCCGTGGGCTCGCGATCGACGTGCAGCACTTCCGCGACGACTTCGACGCGCTGCAGCGCGCCAGCGAAGAGCGCCTGGTCGAACCATGGGTGCTCTCGACCAGCGACCGCCCCCAGGTCGGAACCGCCTACCCGCGCAGCACGAAGCCGGGCGTGGACCGCTCGGGCATCTTCCTCTCCGGGCGTGGGAAGTTCGGCAAGTACCTGCGCCGAACCCACTTTCCCGAGTTGTCGGCCGACGACGCGCTGCACGTCATCAGCGATCTCCTCGAGATCCTCGCTCAGGCCGAGCTGGTGACCAAGGTCGAACACACCCCGCAACGCGCACGGCAGCAGTACCGGCGCGGAAGCGGCGAATCGATCACGGGTTACCGCGTCGCCGCCCGAGCGCTGATCTGGCGGGCCGGGACGGGTGAGCGGGGTGCGCACGACCCCCTCACCCGCACCTACGCCAGCGGCGAAGGCCCCCGCGTGAACCCGTTCTTCCGCGACCTCTACAAGAACGCCGCCGGCGCCCTCGGTGGTCTCGCGGCGCGGGAGCACACCGCTCAGGTCGCCGCCGAGATCCGGGAACAGCGCGAGGAGGACTTCCGCAAAGGGGCGCTGAAGCTCCTCTACTGCTCGCCGACCATGGAGTTGGGCGTCGACATCGCCGAGCTCAACGCCGTCCTGATGCGCAACGTGCCGCCGACGCCTGCCAACTACGCGCAGCGCAGCGGCCGCGCCGGCCGGTCGGGCCAGCCAGCGCTCGTCACCACGTACTGCGCCACCGGCAACAGCCACGACCAGTACTACTTCCGCCGCTCCGACCGGATGGTCGCCGGTGTCGTCACCCCACCACGGCTGGACCTCGCCAACGAGGATCTGGTGCGTTCCCACGTGCAGGCGATCTGGCTCGCCGAGTCCGGGCTCAAGCTGGGCAAGGCCATCCCGGAGGTCGTCGACATCTCCTACGCCGAGGACACCCGCAACCCCGACCCCGCGCTGCGCCTGCACGACGACGTGATCGCCAAGCTGAACGATCCCGGCTTGCCGCATCGCGCCGCGACGGCCGCCCGCCAGGTGTTCGCCGGGTTGATCGAGGATTTCGCGAAGACGACCTGGTGGCACGACGAGTGGATCGACGACACCGTGCGCCGTGCCGGCGAGGAGTTCGATCGGAGCTTCGACCGCTGGCGCGACCTGTTCAGGGCGGCGCTGATCGACCAGGCGGAGCAGAACCGCCGGGTGCTCGACCACACGCTGTCCGAGCGCGACCGCAACGCCGCCGTGCGGCGCCGCCGGGAGGCGGAGACCCAGCTCAACCTGCTGAAGAACGAGAGCGTGGACCGCAAGTCGGTGCTCTCGGACTTCAACCCGTACCGGTACCTGGCCAGCGAGGGGTTCCTGCCCGGCTACTCGTTCCCCCGGCTGCCGCTGGCCGCCTACATCCCCGCGCCCTCCCGCCGGTTCGACGAGGGCGACTACCTGCAGCGGCCCCGATTCCTGGCGATCCGCGAGTTCGGGCCGGGTGCGCTCATCTACCACGAGGGCGCTCGTTACGTCGTCAAGCGGATCCAGCTGCCGCCCGACGCCACCGGCGACGTGCACACCACCGATGCCAAGCGCTGCGCGGCGTGCGGTTACCACCACAACGCCGACGACAACGTCGACCTGTGCGAGTTCTGCGGTGAGCCGCTCCCGGAGAAGACCGTCGGCCTGCTGAAGCTGCACACCGTCTACACCGAACGCCGCGAGCGCATCTCGTCGGACGAGGAGGAGCGACGGCGGGCCGGGTTCCGGCTCGTGACCTCGTACCGGTTCCAGGACCACGGGGCACGACCCGGACGACGCGACGCCCTCGTCACCGACGCGCACGGCAAGCTCGGCGCGCTGACCTACGGCGACTCGGCCACCGTGCGGATCACGAACGTGGGCCGCCGCCGCGCCGCCGAGAACGAGCCGCCGGGCTTCTGGCTCGATCCCGCCGACGGCCGCTGGATGAACAACCGAGAGGCCTCCGAGGCGTCGGGCGACTCCAGCGAGCTGCCCATCGTCGACGCCGACGGGAACGAGGGCCGCCGCAAGAAGCGCGTGCTCCCCTACGTCGAGGACCGCCGCAACATCCTGGTCGTCACGCTCGCGAAGCCCCTGCCGGAACCGCTCGCGCTGTCGTTGATGTTCGCGCTGGAACGGGGCATCGAGGCCGCGTTCGAGCTCGAGGACGCGGAGCTGACGAGCGAGCTCCTGCCACCCGACGAGGGCGACCGCGATCGGATGCTGTTCACGGAGGCGTCCGAAGGCGGGGCGGGTGTGCTGCGGTTGCTGCAGTCGGACCCGACCGCGCTGCGCACGGCCGCCGCGACGGCGCTGGAGATCTGCCACTTCGCCCCCGACGGCACGGACCTGGGTGGCCCGCACCCGGACCGTCCCTGCGCGCGCGGCTGCTACGACTGCCTGCTCACCTACGGCAACCAGGTCCACCACGGCGCGATCGACCGCCATTCCGTCCGGGACCTGCTCCTGCGGTTCGCGAACGCGGATGTGGTCGAGACGGGCCGGGGCGAGACCCGCACCGAGCAGCTGGCCCGGCTCGCCGGGGCGTCCGACACCAAACTGGAAGAGAAGCTGCTCGCTCTGCTGAAAGAACGCGGGCTGCGGCTGCCCGACGAGGCACAGCCCTTCATCGACGAGGCGCTCGCGCGGCCTGATTTCGTCTACCGCCTCCCCGGCGCCAACGTCGCGATCTTCGTCGACGGGCCCGTCCACGAATACGAAGCGGTCGCCAACCGCGACCGCGAAGCAGAAGACCGCCTGTTGGACCGCGGGTGGGACGTGATCCGGTTCCCGTACGACGCCGATTGGGCGCAGATCATCGAGCAGAACCCGCGGTACTTCGGAACACGCCCGTGACGAACGGAAGAACTGAATTGGCCACCTTCACCGTGGGCTCCCTGGTCTCGGCGCGCGGCCGGGACTGGGTCGTGCTGCCCGAGAGCGCCGACGACATGCTGGTCCTGCGCCCTCTGGGCGGGGCGGACGACGACGTCGCCGCGGTCTTCCCCGGCTTCGAGGACGTCCGCCCGGCCGAGTTCGCGCCACCGTCCCCGAACGACCTGGGCGACGCGCAAGCGGCCGGCCTCCTGCGGTCCGCCCTGCGCATCGGGTTCCGGTCGGGCGCGGGCCCGTTCCGCTCGCTCGCCGGCATCGCCGTCGAACCGCGCGCCTACCAGCTCGTCCCGCTCCTGATGGCCTTGCGGCAACAGGTCGTGCGCATGCTGATCTCCGACGACGTCGGCATCGGTAAGACCGTCGAGGCCGGGCTCATCGCGAGCGAGCTGCTCGCCCAGGGCAGCGCGCGCGGGCTGGCCGTGCTGTGCTCCCCTGCCCTGGCCGAGCAGTGGCAGGACGAGCTGCGCACGAAGTTCGGCATCGACGCCGAGCTGGTGCTCGCTTCGACGGTGCGCAGGCTCGAGCGCGGGCTCGACCTCGGGGAGTCGCTGTTCGACCGGCACCCGAACGTCGTGGTCTCCACCGACTTCATCAAGTCCACCCGGCACCGCGACGACTTCGTCAAGCACTGCCCCGACCTGGTCATCGTCGACGAGGCGCACACGTGCGTCGCGGCCGACGACACCTCCTCCCTGCAGAGCCAGCTGCGCTACGAGCTGCTGCGGCGCATCGCGGCCGACACCGAACGCCACCTGCTGCTGGTGACCGCCACCCCGCACAGCGGCAAGGAGAGTGCGTTCCGCAACCTGCTCGGGCTCGTGCGGCCGGAGCTTGCGACGGCCGACCTCGACACCGACGCCGGGCGCCAGCTGCTCGCCCAGCACTTCGTGCAGCGCAAGCGCGCCGACGTGCGCCGGTTCCTCACGGTGAACGACGGGCTGGCTGACGACAGCCTCCGCGAGGACACGTCGTTCCCGTCGGACCGCAACTTCGCGGACCTGACCTACCGCTTGTCACCGGCCTACCGCGCGCTGCTCGACGACGCGATCGCCTACGCGAGCGAGCGCGTCACGGCGGCGGGCGACCGCGGGAAACGCGATGCGCGGATCGCCTGGTGGTCGGCGATCGCGTTGCTGCGTTCCCTCGTCTCCTCGCCGCGCGCCGCCGCCCAAACGCTGCGCACCCGCTCCGCCGCCGCGATCGCCGCGACCGCGGAGGAAGCCGACCAGCTCGGTGCCCCGCTGATCCGCGACTCGTCCGACAGCGACGCGCTCGAGGGCTTCGACGTCGCACCCGGCGCCGAGACCGACGACGCGGGCGCGCGGCTGGCCGAGCTGGCCGACCGGGCGGAGCGGCTCGAAGGCCCGGCCGAGGACCGGAAGCTCGCCACGCTGATCAAGCACCTCAAGAGTCTCCTCGCCGAGGGCTACCACCCGATCGTCTTCTGCCGCTACATCCCGACCGCCGAGTACGTCGCCGAGCACCTGGAGGGCAAGCTCGGCCGGAAAGCCGTGGTGCGCTCGGTGACCGGGACGCTGTCCCCGCAGCAGCGCCTGGAGCGCATCGAGGAGCTGGCCGCGGAGGCGGCCGAGGACGCGCACCGCGTGCTGGTCGCCACCGACTGCCTCTCGGAAGGGGTGAACCTCCAGCACCACTTCGACGCCGTCATCCACTACGACCTGGCCTGGAACCCCACCCGGCACGACCAGCGCGAAGGCCGCGTGGACCGCTTCGGTCAGAAGCGCGACGTCGTCAAGGTCATCACCTTGTACGGCAGCGACAACGGCATCGACGGCAAGGTGCTCGAGGTCCTGATCAAGAAGCACCGCCAGATCCAGAAGGACCTGGGGATCTCGGTGTCGGTCCCCGACTCCGCCTCCACCGCGGTGACCGACGCGATCGTCGAGTGGCTGTTGTTGCGGGGTGGGCGCCCCGAGCAGGAGGGGCTGTTCGAGCTCGACCAGGTCACCAGCGAGAAGGCCGAGGCGCTGGAGCTCGAGTGGAAGTCGGCCGCGGAGCGGGAGCGGACGTCCCGTTCCCGGTTCGCCCAGCGCGCCATCCACCCCGAGGAGGTTGCCCGCGAGGTCACCGCGGTGCGCGACACATTGGGCCGCGCCGGCGAGATCACCGACTTCGTGCGCCAGGCGTTGACGTCGCTGGACGCCGTCCTGCGCCGCGACGAGCACGGTTTCACCGCGGATCTCAGCGGCACGCCCGTCGGGCTGCGGGACGCCGTCGCCCCCCTCCTCGGCAACGACGTCGTCGAGTCGGGACGACCGGTGCCGTTCCGCGCAACGGCCGCGGTCGCCCGCGGCGAGGTCGCCCTCGTCCGCACCGATCCGGTCGTCGGCGCGCTCGCCGCGTACGTCCTCAACGCCGCGCTCGACGACAAGGCGACCGGCCCCCGACCCGCGCGCCGCTGCGGGGTGATCCGCACGCGGAGCGTGGACACCCGCACGACGCTGCTGCTGGTGCGCTACCGGTTCCACCTCACGCTGCCGTCGCGGGTGGGCCACCGGCAGCTGGTCGCCGAGGACGCGCGGGTGCTCGCCTTCCGCGGTGCGCCGACCAACGCGGTCTGGCTGCCGCCCGACGAGGCGCTGCGGCTGCTCGAGCTCACCGCGGACGAGAACACCGACCGCGCGTTCGCGGAGCGCACCATGCAGCGGGTGCTCGACGCGCTGCCCGCGACGTACCCGCGGCTGGAGGCGTACGGGGACGAGCTCGCCGAGGAGCTGCTCGCCTCGCACCGCCGGGTCCGGGTCGCGTCCGGCGAGATCGTCCGCGGCGTCACGGTGACCGCCCAGAAGCCCGCCGACGTCCTCGGCGCCTACGTCTACCTGCCTGTCTCCGGAGGGGCCGCCTGATGTCCGCCATCGCGCGCAACCAGGTGTTCTCCGCGGTCCACACCATCGGGGGCCTGCTGCCCGCCGACATGCTGGTCCGCATCTCCGAGGGCAAGGACGTGAGCGGTTGCAAGCCGGCCGACTACCGCATCGCCGGCTCCCGCTCCGTCCGCGACGAAGCGGAGCGCCACTGGGACTACCTTCGATCGCTGTGGAAGGAGCTGCGCGAGACGCTCCCGGCCGCTCCGGAGACCGACCTGCCGGCGGACCCGACGAGGTCGGCGTTCACGAACTGGCTGGCACCCCTGTTCGACACGCTCGGCTTCGGCGTGCTGACCACGATCGGGTCCGGGATCACGTCCGACGACGGAACCAAGACCTTCGCGATCAGCCACCGCTGGCACCACGTGCCGGTGCACCTGGCCGCGTGGAACACCGACCTGGACAAGCGGCCCGGCGGAGCGGGCACCGTGCCCCCGCAGTCGCTGGTGCAGGAATGCCTGAACCGCACCGAGGCCCACCTGTGGGGCGTGGTCACCAACGGCCGCCAGCTGCGGCTGCTGCGCGACTCGAGCGCGCTCGCCACGGCGTCCTACGTCGAGTTCGACCTGGAAGCCATCTTTGACGGCGAGCTGTTCAGCGAGTTCGTGCTGCTCTACCGGTTGCTGCACGTTTCCCGCTTCGCGATCGACGAGGGCGCCGCGCCCTCGACGTGCTGGCTGGAGAAGTGGCGCGTCGAAGCCATCGCCTCCGGCACCCGCGCGCTCGACCAGCTGCGCGACGGCGTGCAGAAGGCCATCACCACCCTGGGCACCGGGTTCCTGCGCCATCCCGACAACGCCGCGCTGCGCGCGAACGTCGACGTGGCCGCGCTGCACCAGGCCCTGCTGCGGCTGGTGTACCGGATGATCTTCGTCTTCGTCGCCGAGGACCGCGACGTCCTGCACCACCCCGACGCCGACCCACTGGCTCGCGCCCGCTACGCCGCCTACTTCTCGACGGCCCGGCTGCGCGCGCACGCCCGTCGTCGCCGCGGCACCGCCCACCACGACCTCTACGAGTCCCTGCAGATCGTCCTCAAGGCGCTCGGCGACGTGGACGGTCGCCCCGAGCTGGGTCTGCCCGGGCTCGGCGGCATCTTCGACCACAGTCCAGCCGACGAGCCGCTGGACGGTTTGCGGTTGTCGAACGACTACCTGCTGGCCGCCGTGCGCCACCTCTCCCAGGTGTACGACCCCGGCGCCAAGCGCTGGCGGGCCGTCGACTACCAGCACCTCGACGCCGAGGAGCTGGGGTCGATCTACGAGTCGCTGCTGGAGCTGATCCCCCGCCACAGCGCGGTGGACCTGGAGTTCGAGCTGGTCACGGCCGCGGGCAACGCCCGCAAGACCACCGGCTCCTACTACACGCCGTCCTCCCTGATCGAGCTTCTGCTCGACTCCGCGCTCGACCCGGTGATCGAGGATGCGATGAAGCGGGGCGAGCAGAAGGCAACCGCCGCCGGACAGCCCGACCCTGCCGAGTCGATCGCTGACGAGTTGCTGTCGCTGACGGTCTGCGACCCCGCCTGCGGTTCCGGCCACTTCCTCGTCGCCGCCGCCCGCCGCATCGCCAAGCGCGTCGCCGCTGTTCGCGAGGGCAACCCCGAACCGACCCTCCCCGCCGTCCGCACCGCCCTGCACGAGGTGATCGCCCGCTGCATCTACGGCGTCGACCTCAACCCGATGGCCGTCGAGCTGGCCAAGGTCTCGCTCTGGCTGGAAGCCCTCGAACCCGGCAAGCCGCTGAGCTTCCTCGACGCCCACATCAAGTGCGGCAACGCCCTGATCGGCACCACCCCAAGGCTGCTCAAGGACGGCATCCCTGACGCGGCGTTCACGCCGATCGAGGGCGACGACCGCGCCTTCGCCAAGGGACTGGCGAACAGGAACAAGAACGAGCGCAACGACCAACTCTCGTTCCTCGACGCTGACAGCGAGATCAAGGTGTCCAACACCACTTTCGCTACGGGCCTCCGGCGCCTCACGGCTGTCCCGACGGACACGTTGGCCGAGGTCCGCCGGCAGGAAACCGCCTATCGCGACTTCGTCGCCTCGCCCGAGTACGCCCGCGCCCTGCACGTCGCAGACGCCTGGTGCGCCGCGTTCCTGTGGCACAAGCGCTCCGACGCTCCGCCCGCGGTCACTCAGGAGGTGTTCCGCGCGCTTCAGGACCCCACCGCCTCCGCTGCGTCGCAAGCGACCCATGACGAGATCGTCCGCCTGCGTGAGCAGTACCGGTTCCTGCACTGGCACCTGACGTTCCCCGAGGTCTTCCAGGTCCCCGGAGGCGGTGCGATGGTCGACCCGGACACAGGGTGGGCCGGCGGCTTCTCCTGCGTCGTCGGCAACCCGCCGTGGGAGCGCGTGAAGATCCAGGACAAGGAGTTCTTCGGCGCTCACGGCCGCGAGGACATCGTCAACGCCAAGACAGCGGCCATCCGCGGCAAGATGATCCGCGGGCTGGCAGACGACGGTGATCCGCTCTACGACGGATACCTCGCCGCGCTGCGGGAGTCCGACGGCATCAGCCACCTGCTGCGCAACAGCGGCCGCTACCCGCTCACCGGCCAGGGCGACATCAACACCTACAGCGTGTTCGCCGAGACCATCCGGACGATCGTCGCCGCCGACGGCACCGGTGGGATCATCACACCGACCGGCCTTGCCACTGACAAGACCACCGCCCCGTTCTTCGCCGACACGCTCGGTGCGAAGCGGTTGCTCGCGTTCTACGACTTCGAGAACGAGGCCAAGATCTTCCCTGGAGTCGACCACCGAGTGCGGTTCGCTATCACGGCGTTGAGTGGTACGCGCTGGGCAGCTGACAAGACCCGATTCGCGTTCCTCACCCGACACGTCGAAGACGTGCCCGAGCGCCGCTTCGAACTCGCCGCTGATGAGGTGCTCGCGATCAACCCGAACACCGGCACCCTGCCGATGTTCCGCACGCGCACGGACGCCGAGATCACTCTCGGCATCTACCGCCGCCACCCGGTCCTGGTTCGCGACACCGGGGATGGCCGGAATCCGTGGGGTCTGTCGTTCATGAGAATGTTCGACATGGCGAACGACTCTGGACTGTTCCGGCAGGCCAACGATCTCACGGAGGCTCGATTTGACGGCTGGTCCTACCACCGCGGCGACGCCGAGTTCCTGCCGCTGTACGAGGCGAAGCTGCTCGGCCACTTCGACCACCGCTTCTCGACCTACCGCGACGCCACGCAGGCGCAGCTCAACGTCGGCTCCCTTCCCCGCCCCACCGAATCCCAGCACGACGACCCGGACATGGAGCCCCTTGCCCGCTACTGGGTGGCTCGCTCCGAGGTCCGCAAGCAGCTCGCCGCCCGCTGGGACCGCGGTTGGCTGCTGGGCTGGCGCGACATCACCAACGCCAGCAACGAGCGCACGTTTGTCCCGTCGGTCTTACCCACCAGCGCCGTCGGGAACAAGTTCCCGCTTGCGTTCCCGGCGAAGCCGGAGCACGGCCCGCTGCTGCACGCCGTGTGGTCGTCGCTGGCGTTCGACTACATCGCCCGCCAGAAGATCAGCGGCACCGGAATGACGTACTTCATCGTCAAGCAGCTCGCGTGCCCCACCCCGGCCACGTTCGCCGAACCCGCGCCGTGGCAGCCGTCGGTATCGCTGGCGGAGTGGGTGATCCCGTACGTGCTGGAGCTGTCCTACACCTCCTGGCGCCTGCGGCCGTACGCGAACGAGATGGGCGACGACGGCCCCCCGTTCCGTTGGGACCCCGAGCGCCGGGCCCTGCTCCGCGCCGACCTCGACGCCGCCTTCCTCCACGTCTACGGCCTCACCCGCCCTGAGGCGGAGCACGTCCTCGACTCGTTCTTCGTCGTCCGCAAGTACGAGGAACGCGACTTCGGCGAGTTCCGCACCAAGCGCCTCGTGCTCGAGGCTTACGACCGGATGGCCGCCGCCATCCAGGGCACCGCCCGTTGGGAGCCCCTCGCACCGATCCCAGCCGGGATGGGCCCTCGCCACCAGCCGAGGTCGTGAACGAGGTACCGGTCCCAGCCGCTGGCCCCGACGACCGCCACTTCTGCACGAATTCCGTGACCCGGGGGATCACATGGGACGTCGATTCGTCACGCCGCCGAACTGGCCACAGCCTCCAGCGGGGTGGGTGCCACCACCTGGCTGGCAGCCTCCGGCGGAGTGGGGCCCACCGCCGCCGAACTGGCAGTTCTGGGTCGACGACGAGCAACCGCCCGTCGAGCCGAGTCGCGGCGTGACAGCCGACGAGTCGAAGATCCCTCGGTTCGGGGCCCGGAAGCACGCCAAGCAGCTCGCGGCCGAGGTTGCCGCCTTGCGGGAGCAGCTCGGCCGCCTCGGCGCGATGGACGTCGCCGAACTCGAGAGGCAGCGAGCCCAGCTGCAGCAGCAGATCGCCGCACAGGAACAGGAGTTGCGCGACCGGGAGGAGCGCCACCGCGCCGAGATATCACGGCTCCAACACGAGCTCAATGCCCTCAAGGCGGAGATCATCCAGACCCAGGACGTCGCCATCCTCCAAGAGGTCGGCATCTACGAGGCGCGCCACCCGCTCGACGACTCGACCGCGTACAAGGCCGAGCTCGCCCGGCTTCAGGACGCGATGAAGGCGATGGCCCGGAAGGACGGAGGCGCTGTCGAAGCGGCCAAAGGCTGGACGGTCGACGGCTCGATATCGAAGGGCCGTGCCATGGTCAACGAGTACTCGAAGCTCGTTCTCCGGGCTTACAACGCCGAGGCGGACAACCTCGTGCGAGCGATGAAGCCGTATCGCCTGCAAACCTCCCTCGATCGCCTCGAAAAAGTTGCGCTGACGATCGAACGGCTCGGGCGAACGATGAGCATCAGGATCTCGCCGGCCTACCACCAGCTGCGGCGCCTCGAGTTGGAGCTGACGGCGGACTACCTCGACAAGCTGGCGGAAGAGAAGGAACGTGAGCGCGAAGAGCGCGAGCGCCTCCGTGAAGAGCGAAGAGCACAGCAGGAGTTCGAAGCCGAACGTCGCCGACTCGAGAAGGAACGCCAGCACTACGAGAACGTCCTCGCCGCCCTCATCGCGAAGGGCGACGAGGCCGGCGCCGAGAGGCTGCGCCAGCAGCTTGCCGACATCGAGAAGGCACTGCAGGAGGTCGACTACCGGGCGGCGAACGTGCGCGCAGGCTACGTGTACGTGATCTCGAACATCGGTGCCTTCGGCGAGAACACGGTGAAGATCGGCATGACGCGGCGCCTCGAGCCCATGGACCGGATCCGCGAGCTCGGCGACGCGTCAGTTCCCTTCAGGTTCGACGTCCACGCGCTCTTCTTCTCCGAGGACGCGCTCGGCATCGAAGCTGCCCTGCACGAGCGGTTCGCCGACAAGCGGGTCAACAAGGTCAACATGCGACGCGAGTTCTTCCGCATCACCCCCGCCGAGGCCCGCGACGCGCTGATGGAGCTGACCGGCAACCTGATCAGCTACACGGAGGTTCCCGAAGCCGCCGAGTTCCGCCAGAGCCAAGCTGCCACACGTCCGGTTGCCGGTTAGTCCATCGACCCTCGATCGCGCCGACGTCGTAAGGATGTAACTCATGCCGATGCTCGCCTTCGCGCACAGCTTCTGGGAGAACTACGACCGCCTGGAGAAGCCGGTCAAGGCCGGTGTGCGCAAGGCGATGGCGAAGTTCCAGCAGATGTCGGTCGCCGAGCTGTACGCCGACAAGGGCCTGCATCTGGAGTCGGTGGACAAGGCGCGCGACCCGCGGATGCGGACCATCCGCATCACCGACTTCTGGCGTGGGGTCGTCCTTGCCCCCGACGACGGCAGCGACGTCTTCCTGCTGATCCAGGTGGTGCCGCACGACGAGGCCTACGAGTTCGCGGCCAAGCGCCTCTACACCGTCAACACGGCCACCCGCGGGCTGGAGGTGCGCAACGTCGTCGCGATCGAGCAGCTCACGCCCCCGCTGGAGGAGGCGGCGGCGAAGGCGTCGTCGCTGCTGTTCGCGTCCTTCTCCGACACCGTGCTGCGGGAGCTCGGCATCGACGACCAGGTGTTGCGGGCCGCCCGGGCGATCAGCAACAAGGCCCAGCTGGAGGCGTTCGCCAGCCTCCTGCCGGAGGACCAGTACGAGGTGCTGCTGTACCTCGCCGAGGGCTTCTCGCCCGAGGAGGTCTACCGCGACGTCGTCGCCGAACGACGGCCCGCGGTCGCCGAGGCCGCCGCGGGCGACAGCCTCGAGATGGCGATCCTCAACACGAAGACCCGCATCACGCTGGTCACGAGCCCGGACGAGCTGGCGGACATCCTCGACAAGCCGTTCGCGGCGTGGCGGGTGTTCCTGCACCCGTCCCAGCGCCGGGTCGCCTACCGGGCTTCCTACAAGGGGCCTGCGCAGGTGAGCGGGGGCCCGGGCACCGGCAAGACCGTCGTCGCCCTGCACCGGGTCAAGCACCTGCTCTCCCGCTCCCCTAACACTCGCGTGCTGCTCACGACGTTCACCACTGCGCTCGCCGGGATGCTGCGGGAGAACCTGGCGCTGCTGCTCGACGACGACGAGCAGCTCGCGCGCGTCCAGGTCACCACGATCGACGCGTTCGCGAACCGGGTCGTGCGTGAGACGACCGGGCGCCCGTTGTCCCCGATCACCAGCGCGGACGAGCTGCAGCTCTGGCGGCGGGTGTGCCGCCGGCACAAGCTGCCCTGGCCGGAGCAGTTCCTGATGCAGGAGTACCGGCACGTCATCCTCGCCCAGCAGGCCACGAGCGAGGACGAGTACCTGCGCGTGGAGCGGCGTGGGCGGGGGTCCGCGCTGCGCGGGCGGCAGCGCGAGCAGATCTGGCGGGCCGTCGAGGACTTCACGGCCGAGCTGCGCGCCGCGGGGCGCACCACGCACCTGCAGGTCTGCGCCGAAGCGGCGGAACTGCTGCACACGACGGCCGCCGAGCACCGCGTGGACCACGTCGTCGTCGACGAGGCCCAGGACCTGCACCCCGCTCAGTGGCGGGTGGTGCGCGCCGCCGTCCCCGAGGGCCCGGACGACCTGTTCATCACCGGCGACCCGCACCAGCGGATCTACGACTCCCGGGTGTCGTTGCGCTCGCTCGGCATCTCCGTCACGGGGCGCAGCAGCCGGCTGCGGATCAACTACCGCAGCACCGCCGAGATCCTCGGCTGGTCCACGGGCGTGCTCGACGGGTCGCTCGTCGAGGAGCTGGGCGGCGACGGGCCCGACACCCTGAAGGGCTACCGCTCGCTGTTGCACGGGACGCAGCCGGACGCATCCGGGTACCCGTCCGAGCAGGCGGAGATCACGGCACTCGTCGAGCGCGTCCGGGGCTGGCTCGACCAGGGCATCCTCGCCGGCGAGATCGCGGTGTGCAGCCGCTTCAACCTCCTGCTCGACAAGGTGCGCGACCGGCTCGAGGCAGCGGGCATCCCGGCGGTGCGGGTCAAAGACCACCCCGATCCGGACGAGGACGGGGTCCGCCTCGCGAGCATGCACCTGATGAAGGGGCTGGAGTTCCGCTGCGTCGCGGTCGCCGGAGTCACCGCGCGAGCGGTGCCGTTCGCGAAGGAGATCACGCCCGCAGAAGTGGATCGCCAGCAGCACGAGAACGACTTGCTCAGGGAGCGCTGTCTGCTGTTCGTGGCGTGCACGCGGGCGCGGGACGCCCTCGCCGTCTCCTGGAGCGGCCCGCCGAGCCCGTTCCTCCCCGCCGCTACTCGGGCCGCTCCGGATCGGGCCGAAGGGCGCCCTGCGTGAGCCCGTCCCGGGCCAGCGACGCCGCTCGCTCACCCAGCTTGGCCAGTTCCGCGAGCCGCCGTTCGAACTCGTCGAGCGCGCGGAACGCGGCCCCGTAGCGCCGCTGGTCCTCGACGCTCATCTGGGGGATGCGCGCTCCCCGGACGTCCGCGCGGAAGGTGCCGCTGCCGCTCGTGGAACGCCGCACGTTCGCCGCGCTGCGGAGGAAGCCCCGCAGGAAGTCCGTGTCGAGCTGGTCGCTCGCGGCCGCCACGTCGCCGTCGGAGATCTCGACGAGTCGGGCGCGGGCCAGCTCGCCCACGCGGACGGTGGCGCCGTCGAGCGCGCCCGGCCCCGGCGCGAGGCGGGGGAGGAGGGCCCGCAGCTCTTCGAGCCGCTCCAACGCCGCTTCACAGGCCGCCGTGTACTCGGCGAGGTGCTCCGTCGTGGTGGTGTTGACGTAGCGCGCCGGGGTCAAGTCGACCTCGTCGTCGAGCAGGTCGATCAGCGGAACGTCCACCGCCCGGGCCGGATCGAGGTCGAACGGCCCTTCCGGGCTGCTGTCGCTGAGATCGACCATCCGCGCCGTGCCGCCGGCGGACGCCGCCTCGGTGGGTCGGGTCAAGAACCACAGGTGCACGGCCTGTTGATGCGACGCGGCCATGCCCGCAGGGAGGGCGACGACCTGGGCCAGGGCACCGCGGCGGATCATCTCGGCCCGGATCCGACGCCCGGCCTTGCGGTAGGCGACCGACGCCGGCATCACGACGACGACCCGGCCGCCGGGCGCGGCGTGGGCGTAGCAGTGCTGCAGCCACGCCAGCTCACCCTCGGCACGGGTCGGGACACCGAACTCCCAGCGGGGGTCGAGCATCAGCTCGTCGCGGCCCCAGTCGGTCACGTTCGTCGGGGGGTTGCACACCACCAGGTCGGCTCGGAGGTCGGCCCACTGATCGTCACGCAGGGAGTCGCCCACCCTGACGGTGGCCTCCGACGAGCCCATGAGCTTCGCACGCGCACCCGCGAGGCGCGCCGCCGACGGGTTGGTGTCTTGGCCGGCCAAGGTGACCTCGGGTCCGGAGAACACCATGAGCAGAGACCCGATCCCGCAGGCGGGGTCGAACACCGTCCCCGTCGCCGGCCCCGCGATCTGGCGGACTGCGCGGACGAGGTGGAGCGTGGACAACTGCTCCGCGCCGGCTCGCCCCGCTGCGCCGAGCAGCCGTTCGATCAGCCCTTCGACAGCTTCGGCGGCGCTGCTCTGGTCCGCGAGCGCCTGCACCTGTGATCGGAGTCCGGGCTCGAGCGCATCGGCGTCGCCGGTGGCGAGGAAGTGGGCGACGTCGGCGAGCCCGCGGACCATGTCATCGCCGTACTCGGCCCGCAGCGCCTGCCACACCACCACCTCGGGCGAGAGCTCGTTGCGCCTGTCGTGCCGGTCGAGCCACGCCTCGACCTCGGACAGGGCGAACAACGGGTTGCGGTCCGTGCCGCCGACCGGCGCCGGGAAGTCCGAGTAGCGCCGTCGCCAGTTGGAGACGGCGGCGCGTGTCACCTGCGCAAGCCGTGCGATCTCGACGGCCGTCACCAACGTGCTGGCGACGGAGCGGGGCTCGGCGCTCATGCGCGAAGACTGTACACACCGATCCTGCGAGCGTCGAGCATGTTGACCTGGTCAACGCCCCAACGGGCCCAGGTTTCGTGCACCGACCTCATTGCCGACCGAGGCTGCCAACGGCCGTCGGCAAGGGTCGCCCAGCGACACCGTCAGCGACCTCGCCGAGCCACGCGTGAGCGTCATCGCTCACGATTTGTCTGTTGACATTGTAAACGCATTGTGGTGTTCTTCAACCGTCGGATCGGCGAGAGGGGCGCGACATGGACGACACCGGGTTCGGGTTGTACGAGCTGCTGTTCGACCGTGTCGCGGCCGATCCGACCCTGACGTCTCGCTGCGCCGACCTCGTCGTCGCGGCGCTGGACGGCGAGGACGCTCTGCACGCCGTGTTGGCGGGCGAAGCTCCCCCGCCGACCAGGAGCGAGACCGCGGTCTCCCGTCCGGACGGGCCGAGCGGCATCTACCTCCGGTCGATCCGCGCGAAGGGCTTCCGAGGGGTGGGCCCTGCGGCCACCCTCGACCTCCAGCCCGGCCCCGGGCTGACGGTGGTCACGGGCCGCAACGGTTCGGGCAAGTCGACCTTCGCCGAAGCCGCTGAGCTCGCGCTCAGCGGAGAGAACTCCCGCTGGACCGCGAAGCAGAACAACAAGGCGCTGTGGACGGGCGGCTGGCGCAACCTCCACGCGGTCGGACCGACCGAGATCGAGGTCGACCTCGTCGTGGCCGGCCACCCGGGTTCGACCACGGTCCGGACGAGCTGGGACGAGGGACAGGAGCTCACCGACGCCGCGTGGACCGTGCAACACCACGGCGCCAAGCGGCAGCCGGTGAGCCGGGGTTGGCTGCCGGGCCTGACGCTCTACCGCCCGTTCCTGTCCTACGGAGAGCTCGGGGCGCTGATCGACAAACGGCCGAGCGAACTGCACGACGCGCTGCACAGCCTGCTCGGCTTGGGCGTCCTCGACGCGGCCCGCGACCGCCTGAGGGCGGCCCGAGTCCACCTCGAGACACGGAAGAAGGCCGTGGAGGAAGCCAAGCACCGGCTGCTCGCCGAGCTCGCGACCGTCGACGACCAGCGGGCCCGGCACGCCGAGGAGGTGCTTCGTCCTGCCGAGCCCGACCTGGACGCCCTCGGTGACCTCCTGCTCGACCAGGACACCGACCTCACCGCGATCGACGGTCTGCGGGACTTGACGACCATCGCGCTGCCCACGTCGGACGAGGTGACCGCGGCTGCGGCGCGGATCCGGCGCGCCGGGCAGCGCGTCGCCGACGCGAGCACCGCCCGTGCACTGTCCGCGTCGGCGGTGGCCGACCTGCTCCAGGCCGCGCTCGACCACCACGCCGCGCACGGGGACGGACCGTGCCCGGTCTGCGGTACGGGCACAGTGGACACCGCGTGGCGCGACGCGACCGTCGCCGAGGTGGAGCGGCTGCGGGGTGAAGCGGCAGATCTGCAGGCGGCGCGCGCGGAACACCGCACAGCCCTGGAGTCGGCGACGTCGCTCGTCGCGGCGCCACCAGCCGTGCTGCAGCACGCGCCGGGTGAGGTGGACGTCAGCGCGCTGGCAGCGGCGTGGTCGGCGTGGACCGACGCCGCCCGGACCGACGTCGACGATCTCCCGGATGCGCTGCTGCGCGCGCACGCGGACGTCGTCGCGGCGCTCTCGGCCGTTCAGGAAGCGGCCCGCGCAGCGCTCGTCCGGCTGGACGAGACGTGGCGGCCGGTGGCGTCCCGGCTCTGGGCGTGGCACGAGGACGCATCCACGGCGGCTCGCGACAAGTCGGCGATCGCCGACATCCGCACGGCGGAGAGATGGCTGAGGACGACCGCAGCCGACCTGAGCAACGAGCGCATGGCGCCCTTCGCCACCCGCTCCCAGGAGATCTGGCGACAGCTGCGGCAGCAGAGCAACGTCGATCTCGGCGCCATCACCTTGGCCGGCAGCGGAAACCAGCGCAGGCTGCGGCTCGACGTCACCGTCGACGGCACCGACAGCGCCGCGTTGAGCGTGATGAGCCAGGGCGAGCTGCACGCGCTGGGCCTGTCGTTGTTCCTCCCCCGCGCCACGCGGGACGAGAGCCCGTTCCGCTTCGTCCTGATCGACGATCCGGTCCAGGCGATGGACCCCGCGAAGGTCGACGGGCTGGCCCGCGTGCTGTCCGAGATCGCGAGGACTCGGCAGGTCGTCGTGTTCACCCACGACGACCGGTTGGCCGACGCGGTGCGGCGGCTGCCGGAGCCCGCGCTCGTCTACGAGGTGCGGCGGCGCGAGCGGTCCGAGGTGCAGGTCATCACCAGCACCGACCCGATCAGCCGCTACCTGTCCGATGCCAGGGCGGTGATCAAGGACGCCGAGATGCCCGACGAGCTGCGCCGGGAGATCGTCGCGAACTGCTGCCGCGGCGCGTTGGAGGCCGCGGCGAACGCCAAGGTGCGCCGGGTGCGGCTCGGCCGTGGCGACACGCACGCCGACGTCGAAGACGCGCTCGCCAAGGCTCCCAAGACCCACGACAAGGTGACGCTCGCGGTCTTCGACGATCCGCGCCGCGGAGGAGAGCTGTTCCCCCACCTCGACCGCAGGGTCGGGTCGTGGGCCGCCGACACGTTGCGGGCCTGCAAGGAAGGCGCTCACCAGGCGTACCGCGGCGACCTCGAACGGCTCGTCGAGAACACGCGCGACTTGATCAGGCGGGTGCTGACGTGATCAGCAACGCAGCGCGGGTGCGCCTCGCCCAGGCCGAGAGGCTGCTCGCCGGGACTGCACTGCCCGGGGTCTGGCCCCGGTGCGCCGCCTGGCTGATCCGCCTGGCCCTCGAGAAGGAGCTCGACGCGCTGTGGGCGCGCCACTCACCGCAGCTCATCGACTGCAGCAGGCGCTCACAGCTGCTCGCGCTGGGCGTGGTGGCCGACGCGCAGACGCAGCACCACGCCACCGAGCTCTGGAACACCCTGAGCCGCGCGGCGCACCACCACCACTACGAACTCGCTCCCACCGCCGCCGAGCTGCGCGGCTGGCTGGACGGGGCCGCCCTGCTCTGCATGCGGCTGTCCCGACTGATCTGAGAAAGGCAACCGTCGTGAACCCCTACGCCCCCCACTACCCCCAGCCCGGCCACGGCTTCCCGCCGCCGGACACGGCACCGCAGAACGGCGCCGGCACCGCGGGATTCGTGATCGGCCTGCTCGGACTGCTGTTCTCGTTCATCCCGGTGATCGGCGTGATCGCCTGGCCGCTGGTCGTGCTCGGACTGGTGCTCGCGGGGATCGGCCTGTCCCGGGCCCGCGCCCGCCGCGCGACGAACAAAGGCCTGGCGGTGGCCGGCCTGGTCTGCTCGGCGATCGGGCTGTTGATGTGCGTCCTCTACACCGCCGCGTTCAGCGCCGCGGTTTCCTCCCCACCCAGCAACAGCACGGGAACCGTGCTCGGCGCCGGCGTGCCGGACACGAGCACCGAGCAGAGTTCGAGCGGAGCCGCGCGCACCGCCGGGATCGGCGACCAGGTGCAGGACGGTGCGTTCGCGTTCACGGTCACGAAGGTGGAAACCGGGCGCGAGGCTCTCGGGGACGGTTTCCTGCGCTCGGAGGCGCAGGGCAGCTACGTGCTGGTCCACGTCACCGTGACGAATGTCGGGACCGAGTCCGCGATGTTCACGAGCGCCAACCAGACCTTGCTGGACGATCGCGGGCGCGAGTTCGAGGCAGACGCCGGCGCGGCGCTGATGAACGTGCCGGGCAGCGAGTCCTTCCTGACCGACATCAACCCGGGCAACAGCGTCGACGGGGTGCTCGTCTTCGACGTGCCCGAGGGTCTCGCACCGGCCGCCATCGAGCTGCACGAGTCGATGTTCTCCCGCGGCGTGGTCGTGTCGCTCGCCGGCTGACCGGTGCTGCGGAACCGTGACCTCGGCGGGGTAACACCCGCTCGACGGCGAACGGTTTAGGGATCAATCAGTTCGTCGGGAGGTGTCCGAGGGTGCAGATCGCACCGGCCGGTCCTGAGCTCTCGGGACCGGAGTCGTCCACCGTCTCCGCGCGCACCGTCGGTGCCAAGCAGCTGCTGGACGACAGCGAACGGCTGTGGGCGGCCGACCTCCACCGCGCCCTCCACTGCGACGGGACACCCGGCTCCCGACACCGGCGGGCGCTCGCGCTGGAAGCCCTCGCTGCGTACGTGCGGCTGGCCGAGTCCGCGGGCGCCGCGCCGGCGGTGGCCTTCCGCCGGTGGCCGGCGTGCACGACCGTCGCCTTGGCCGCGATCGCCGCCGCGGCGGGGACGAAGGTGGCGTTCGAGGCGGAGCTGCGGCGGCGCGCACTCGACGGCAGCGCGTGGGTCACCGGCTGGGCCGAGTGCTGGGCGCAGTTGACCGCCGACCACCCCGGCCCCTCGCCGGTGACGGCGCCGGGTGTTCCGCTGCTGCTGGCGCTGTCCACAGGGCCGGCGACCGTGCTGCCCGAGGTGCGGCTCCACCTGGACACCGGCGCGCTCGTCGTCGTCTTCCCCGATTCGCCTGGCCGCGGCGTCCGCGTGGAGGCGGGCGGGGGCGACTGTCCCGCGGTCGGCGGGCGGTGGCTCGTGCCGCGTCCGGCGCCCCGCGTGACCTGCCACGACGTGCTCGGCGACGTGCACCTCCTGCCAGTCGTCGACGTGCGCGACCCGCTGCTGGTGTTCGACGAGGACGGCCGGCTCATCCCGGCTGGTGCTCCGCTGCCCGCCGGCGCGGTGTGGATCGTGCACCTGGGCGAGCCCGCGGACGAAGCGTTCGACGGCGAGCGGCGGATCACGGAGGTCGCCCCGCCGCCGGTCGGGTGGACCCGGTGGTGGCTCGGACGCGTCGACCTCTCGGCAACGACGGCGATCCGGTCCGCCGTGCGCTCCGCCGACGCGGTGCGCCTCGGCGCGTGGCGGCCCGTCGCGAACGCCGAACGCGCCGATCTCGAGTTCGAGGCGCCGGTTCTCGGCCTGTTCGACGCGGACGGCGACGTCGTGTACGCGACGGCGCCCCGGCTCCGGCTGCCCGGGCGGCCCGACGAGACCTGGTCGATCGAGGTCCGCCGGGACGACGCGGCCGTGCCGCACCGCCGGTCCGCGCCCGGCGGCGAGGTGGTCGCGCTCGCGGACGGGCTGCGCCGGCCGGTCGCCGGCCGGTTCACGGTGCACGCCCACGCCGCCGGTCACCGGCCGCTCCGGGGGTCGTTCACCCTGGTCGAGGGGCTCCGGGTGCGCGCCAAGCCGGAGATCCGGCTGTTCGCCGAGGACGGGCTGATGCCCGGCTCAGTGACCCTGGCCGCCCCGGCCGGGCTGCACGTACCGCGCGTGGTTCGACTCGGGCCCGGTGTTACCGAACGCGACGTCGAGCTCGGGGTCGCCGGCAGCGACCGCCGGCTTCGGCTGCGCCTGCGGCTTCCGCACTGCGCCCTGCGCAGCCGGGTCGCGGGCGAAGCCGGCACGTGGGTGCTCACGCCGCCGACGTTCACCCTCGACGACCTCGAGGCCGACGCCGCCCTGGATGTCCGGTTGCCCGAGCGCATCGTCGAGGTGCTCGGCACCGTGCCGGCGCTGGTCGTCGCGGCCACGCCGGACGACCAGGCCGCCCGGCGCATCACGGCACGTCGCGTCTCCGCGGGGGTGTACCGCTACCCGCTCGCCGGCCTGGCCGACCAGGTGCGGCTGCACGGTTCCACTCCGCTGTGGCTGGAGACGATGCGCGCTCGCGTCGGCACGGTGTCGCACGTCCTCGCGAGCGGCGCCGAGGTGGAGGGTGCGCAGCTGCGGCTCGTCGACCGGGCACGCCACCAGAAGGTGCGCGTCACGGTCTGCGCCCCGCGCGCCCCCTGGGTGCCGCCACAGGTCACCGAGCTCGCCGAGGACGAGGACGGGCTCCCCCTCGATCCGTCGCTCGCCGGCCGTTCCCTCCTGGCCGTCGTGGCACCGGTCGAGGTCGAACCGCAGCGGTGGCCGGACCCGAGACGGCTCCAGCCGCCCGCCGTCGCCCTGCGCGTGAGTGGGACGACGGCCGTCGGCAGCCCCGTCGAACAGGCGATGAGCCGCTACCTCGCGGGGATCGCACCGCTGCCGGCGGTGCCGATCGCGCTCCCGCTGCTGTGGGCGGTCGCCGCCCGCGCGCACCTCGCCCTCGGCGACGGGCTGGGGCGGCTCACCGCGCAGGAGTGCGCGGCGCACCTCGCCGCGACACCGGTCGCCTCCCTCCTCGCGGCGGGAGATTCCGGGCTCGACGATGCCGAGCTGGTCGAGCCGCTGATCCGCTCCGGGCTGGCTGCGCACGGCATCCGGACGGTCCCGTCCCCGGCAGCCGTGCTCAGGCTGTGGGACCGAGCGCCGTTGATCGCGCTCGTGCTCACCAGCCCGCTGCTGCCCCACCTCGCGGGGACGCCGCGCTGGGACCCCGCAGAGCTCGACGGGATCGATCGCGATGTGCTCGCCGCCGCGCGTACGCACTCCCCCGCCGACGCCCTCACGCTGCTGGCAGACCCCACGAGCGTTGCGGGATGGGCAGCGCAGGCCTGCGACGCCGCGCCGGGGCCGGACGGGAGCGTGGACGATGCGCTCGCCGACCTCCGCTCCTGTGCGGCTGCGTCACCGGCCGCCGCGCTCTTCAGCGGTGTCGATCAGCGGACCGCGAACGGCATGCCGGCGGGCGCGCTCAGCTTCGGCTGTGCGCTCGTCGCCCGCCTGGCCGCGCAGGGCGAGCAGGCAGCGGCTGCGCTCGAGCCCCAGCTGCGCCCGCTCTGGATCGAGATCGCCCGGCACGCCCCCGCCCGCGCGACGCACGACCTGATGGCGGCGGAGTTCGCCGTCTCCGGCTGGTTCGCGCGCCATAGCTGACGTCACGAGAGGACCTGCGATGACATCCTTCGACCCGCTCTCCGCGAGCACGGAGATCATCGAGGGGTACCGCCGCTACCTGCGCTCCCTGCTCCCGCTGCGGGACCCGCAGCTCTCCGCTGCGCTCGATTCCGCCATCGACACGAGCCCGCTGCTCAGCAAGGGGCCGCTGCTCGAAGCGAGCCCCGCGTACGCCACCGGCGCGACGATCCGCGAGCTCGTCGACGAAGGCGTCCTCCACCCCGGATTCCTGGACCTGACGGGCCCCGACCTGCCTGCCGACCGCCCGCTGTACCTGCACCAGGAGCGGGCCGTCCGCAAGGCGCGCGCCGGCCGGAACATCGTGGTCGCCACGGGCACCGGGTCGGGCAAGACCGAGAGCTTCCTGCTGCCGATCCTCGCCCACCTGGTGGAAGAGGCCGCGGCGGGCGCGCTCGGCCCCGGGGTGAGGGCGCTGCTCCTCTACCCCATGAACGCGCTGGCCAACGACCAGATGAAGCGGCTGCGACGCGTGCTCGCGGGAGCACCGCACATCACGTTCGGCCGCTACACCGGCGACACGCAGGACGACCCCGTCCGCGCCGAGGAGGAGTTCCACCGCCTCAACCCGGGCGTGGCCCGCCTGCCCAACGAGCTGCTGAGCCGGCAGGAAATGCGCGCACAGCCGCCGCACCTCCTGCTCACGAACTACGCGATGCTCGAGTACCTGCTGCTGCGCCCGGCGGACATGGACCTGTTCGAGGGCGATCACGGCGGGAGCTGGCGGTTCGTCGTCGTCGACGAAGCGCACGTGTACGACGGGGCGAAGGGCGCCGAGCTCGCGATGCTGCTGCGCCGGCTCAAGGACCGGGTCGCCCCGAACTCGGACCTGCAGGCGATCGCGACGAGCGCGACCGTGGGCGCCGACCGCGACCCGGGAGCCGTCACCGACTTCGCCACCGACCTCTTCGGCGTCGACTTCACCTGGAACGACACCGACCCCGACCGCCAGGACCTGGTGACATCGGTCCCCGTCGCGACGCCCGACGAGCCGACCTGGGGACCGCTGCCGGTGGACGCGTACCGCGAGCTGGTCGATGCGCCGGACCCGGCCACCGCCGTGGCGGAAAGGGCCGCGCGGTACGGCTGGACCGGCTCGGGCGGGGGTGGCGAGGCGTTGCGCACCGAGGCCCGGATCGCGCGGGTCCGGGCCGCGCTGTCGGACGGGCCCCGCCCGATCAGCGAGATCGCCGCCCACGTGTTCCCCGACGAACCGCCGGGGACGGCGGAGGCCGCCCTCACCGATCTGGTCCGCCTCGGTGCCCGGGTGTCCGAGCCCGACCGCTCCCCGGTCCTGTCCGCCCGCTTCCACCTGTTCGTGCGCGCGACGGAAGGCGCGTTCAGCTGCCTCGGTGGCGACGGTCCCCACCTGTCGCTGAGCCGGCACGAGCGGTGCGATCGGTGCGATCGGGTCGTCTTCGAGCTGGGCGGGTGCCGCCGCTGCGGCGCCGTGCACCTGCACGGCGCGCTCGACCGGTCCGGCGCGGTCGCCCGGCACGTCCCGTACCGGGCTGGTACCGACCGCGAGCACGCATGGCTCCTCCTCGACGATCGGACCGGGACCACCGAGCACGACGAGGACGACGCCGCGCTCGAGGAGATCAAGGCCGCCGAAGGCGTGCCCCGGCTGCTGTGCGTCGGCTGCGGCGGTCTGTACGACACCCCGCCCACGTCCTGCGCGGGCGAGTGCCCCGGTACGGAGCTGCGCCCGGTGCGCCTCCTCGACGCGAGGTCCGAAACGCTCGGCTCCTGCGCCGGGTGTGGGGCACGCGGCAACCGGCTCATCCGGCTCCTGGAGAGCGGTAGCGAAGCCGCGGCATCCGTCCTCGGGACGTCGCTGTACCAGACCCTGCCGCCCGACCTGACCGGCCCGGCGGCCCACCTGCGCGGCCAGGGGCGCAAGCTGCTGTTCTTCAGCGACAGCCGGCAGATGGCCGCCTACTTCGCGCCCTACCTGGAGGACACCCACCAGCGCGTCGCGCAGCGGCGCCTGCTGGTGATGGGGCTCGACAGGTGGGCGCAGGACGAGGGGCCCGAGGAACCGGCGACCCTGGAGGACCTCGTCGACCACACCGTCCGCGTCGCCCGTACCCAGCCCGTCTTCGACGAGGACACCTCGCGCAGCGAGCGGAAGCGGCGCGCCGCGCTCTGGGCCGTCCACGAAGTGATCAGCTACGACGACCGCCAGTCGCTGGAGGGCGTCGGGCTGCTGCGCGTCGAGCTGCACCGCCCCGCTTCCTGGCAGCCGCCCCGGCGACTGCTCGACCTCGGCCTCGCCGAGGAGGAGTGCTGGGCCCTGCTGCAGGAGCTGATGCGGACGTTGCGCGCCCAGGGCGCGATCGACATGCCGGACGAGGTCGACCCCGCCGACGAGGCGTTCGCTCCGCGACGTGGCCCCATCTACGTGCGGGGCCGCGGGTCGGAGCCGAAGCGGAAGGTGCTCAGCTGGCTGCCGACGACGGGGACCAACCGACGCGTCGACTACCTGTCCCGGGTCCTCGACGCACTGGACGTCGCGGCCGACCCCGCGGCGCTCCTGGACGGGATCTGGCAGGACCTCGACCCGAACACCCCGGGTGACGGGCCACGGCGTTGGTTCCGCTGCGACACCTTCCCGAAGATCGGCCCGGTGCGGCGGATCGACCACCGCAAGATCCGGGTGCGCACCGCCGTCGGCGAAGACGAAGTCCTCTACCGCTGCGACCGGTGCCGGCGGATCGCCGCCGTCTCCGTCAGGGGCGTCTGCACCACCTTGCGCTGCGACGGCCGGCTCGAACCGTGGCAGCGCCCGGCCGCGGCGCACGAGCGCGACCACTACCGCCACCTGTACCTCGAGTCCTCGCCGGTGCCGATGACCGTGCTGGAGCACACCGCGCAGTGGACGAGCGAGAAAGCCGCCGACATCCAGGCGAGGTTCGTGCGGGGCGAGGTGAACGCGCTGTCGTGCTCGACGACGTTCGAGCTCGGGGTCGACGTCGGCGAGCTGCAGGCCGTCGTGCTGCGGAACATGCCGCCCACCACGGCGAACTACGTCCAGCGAGCGGGGCGCGCCGGCCGGCGCGCCGATGCGGCCGCGCTGGTGCTGACCTACGCGCAACGCCGTTCGCACGACCTCAGCCGGTTCGCCGAACCCGAGAAGATGATCGCGGGCGAGATGCGGGCGCCGATCGTGCCGCTGGAGAACGTGCGGATCGACCAGCGGCACGCCCACTCGATCGCGCTCGCGGCGTTCTTCCGAACGATGGCCCGCCACATGGGGAAGTGGTGGCGCGACGCGGGTGAGTTCTTCCTCCCGCCCGACCCGGTGCCCCCGGACTGGGTCAGCGGCGTCCAGCGCTTGGAGAGGTTCCTCTCGCCGGTTCCCGCCGCGGTTCGCGCCAGCCTCGCGGCCGTGCTGCCGAAGGCCGTGTACGACGCGATCGGCGCTGGGGACGACGGCTGGGTCGACACGCTGCTGCGACTGGTGCGCGACGCGGGTGACCAGCTCGCGCAGGACGTCGAAGCCTTCGAAGCCCGGGAGCGGGCAGCGGCGCTCGCCAAGAACTACGGGCTGGCCAAGCAGTGCGAGCGCGTGGTGCGCACCCTGCGCAGCCAGCAGCTGATCGGCTACCTGGCCACCCGCAACGTCCTGCCGAAGTACGGGTTCCCGGTCGACACCGTCGAGTTGCGCACCGGCGATGCGGCCCTGGAGCTCACCCGCGATCTCAGCGTCGCGATCAACGAGTACGCCCCGGGCGCGCAGGTCGTCGCCGGCGGGAAGCGCTGGACTTCGGGCGGGGTGTACCGCCTCCCCGGCCGGGACCTGGTCACGCGCTACTACGTGGTCTGCGAGGGCTGCGGCCACTACCGGGAGGACGTCGAGCCGCCGGATCCGGAATGCCCCGCTTGCCACGCCGTCCAGACGCGTGCCGCACGGGTGTACGCCGAGCCCGCCTACGGCTTCGTCGCCTCCGGAAGCGAGCCCCAGGGGTCGACGCAGGCACCCCAGCGCGGTTGGTCCGCGGCGACCTACATCGTCGACACCCGGGCCGACGTCGAAGAAGGCGAGGTCGACTTCCCGCTCGGTCGGCTGCGATGGCGCGCCGGCACCCGCGGGAGGTTCGTCGTGATCAACGAAGGACCGGCCCGGAAGGGGTACCGGATCTGCGAGTGGTGCGGTGCGGGCACCCCCGCGGCAAGCCGGAAGACCACCGAACACGAGCACCTGCTCACCCGCGCGTCGTGCACCGGCCCCATGCGCGTGACCTCGCTGGCGCACAGCTACCAGACCGACTTCGTCGAGCTGCGGTTCGATCCTGTCGTCACCTTGCGTGCGACACCGGCCATGCTCCGGTCCGCGGTGTACGCCCTCCTGGAAGGGGCGGCGCTGGCCCTGGAGATCAGCCGCGACGACGTCGACGGCACGGTCTACCAGGACCCCGACGGGGTTCCGGCGCTGGTCCTGTTCGACACCACCCCTGGCGGCGCCGGCAACGCGCTCCGGATCGCCGGGCACCTGGCCGAGGTGGTCGCCGCCGCGGTCGACCGCGTCGCGGCGTGCGAGTGCGGCCCGGAGACCAGCTGCTACGGGTGTCTGCGGGCCTACCGCAACCAGCGCTACCACGAGGAGCTCTCCCGTCAGGCGGCACTCGACCTCCTCGGCGAACTCGTGCCGCAGGGGCAGCCGTGACGACGGCCGTCGACACCGCCCGGAACGTCGACCTCGCGGTGCGGGCGCTGACAACCGGCGATCGGCGGGCTCCCCTGTCGTTCGGCGCCATCGCGCGGGTGGTGCAGCAGCACCGGCTGACCGCGGCCGAGGTCGATGCGCTCGTCGAAGAACTCGACCGGGCCGGGGTGGCGCTCCCCGCATCGCTCGCCACCCGCACGAGGCGCGCGCGGCCCCGGCCGGTCGATCTGGCGGAGGCGACGATCCCCGCGCCGCGGGCGGGCCACGCGGACCACCTGGTGCTGCGCGGCGACGAGGTGCTCGACACCACGCGGATCTCGCTGGCCGACCTCCGGCTCGGCCAGACCCCGTCCCTCCCCGATGGGCCCGAGGGCGTTGCGGGCAAGCCTCCGCTCCGGGCCCCTCGTTCGGAGACCGTCGAGCCCGCGAGCGCCGACGTGGGCGAGAGCGACGACGAGCTCGACGCCCCGGCACCGGGCCTCGACCTCGTCGCCCTCTACCGCGCCCAGATCGGCCGGCACTCCCTGCTGACCGCCGAGGAAGAGGTCGTGCTCGCGCGGCAGATCGAGGCGGGTGTGCTCGCGCAGGAGGCCCTGGAGCGATCCCGGCCCTCCGCTCGGCAACGCGACCTGCGCGAGCTCGTCGGCGCGGGCGAGCGGGCATACCAGGCGTTCCTCGTCGCCAACCTCCGCCTCGTCGCCACCGTGGCCGCGAGCTACCGCGGTCGCGGTCTGGACTACCTCGACCTCGTCCAGGAAGGCAACCTCGGGCTGATCCGCGCCGTGCAGAAGTTCGACTTCCGGCAGGGCTACAAGTTCTCCACCTACGCCACGTGGTGGATCCGACAGGCGATCACCCGCGCGCTCGCCGACCAGTCACGCACGATCCGCTACCCGGCCCACGTGGTGGAGAAGCTCGGCCCCGACCCGGAGGCGCCGCGGCGGGCCGGCCTCCCGACGACGGTTCCGCTCGAGCTCGCGCTCACCGAGCTGGGCGAGGAGCGGCTGCACGACGCCGTCGACCGCTACCTCGGCGACGCCGAGCCGGCGCTCTTCGGCTACGAGCCGGACGAGGTGCGCGGCGCGCTCGACGTGCTGAGCGGCCGCGAGCGCACCATCATGTGCCGACGGGCCGGCTTCGACGGACCACCCGCGACGCTGGACGAGATCGGCAGAGACTTCGGTGTCACGCGCGAGCGCATCCGCCAGATCGAGGCGAAGGCCCGGAGCAAGGTCAGGGGCTATCTCCGCGACCTGCACCCACCGGCCCGTCGTTAGTCACGCGGCTCGCGGGTCGTAGCCGAAGTCGTCGAGCCGGGTGCGTGCGACCTTCTGCTCGTCGGCGCTGAACAGGTGGGCGAAGCGGCCGTCCAGGACGAGCGCTTCGACGCTGAGGTCGAGGCGCTGGCGCTCCCAGAGGAAGACGAAGCCGTCGCTCACCGCCGGCGCCGCGAGCAGCTTGCGGACCGCGCCGAGCGCCCCGTACTGGGCGACCATGGAGACGAAGTACCGCGGGTTGTACCGCAGCTCCGCCCGGCAGCGTTCGATCACGCCCTGTACGGCACGATCGAACGCCCCCTCCGCGGACACCTCCGCGACAGGGGCCTCGACGATGGGGCTGTCGACCTCGGTCTCCCGATCGACCTCCTCGCGCGGGACCAACAGCTCTCCGGCCACGGGAGAGCCGCCCTCGTCCCCCCGGTCACCAGCGGCGACCTCTCCCCGGCGCTGGGCATAACCGCGCAGCGCATCGACGGAGGTGAACACCTCGAACCGGAGCTCGGCGAGGCGAGCGAGGTCCGCTTCCTGCGGATCGAGCTCCAGCAACACCGGCGCTCCCTGGCCGGGTTGCAGGCCGTCGGGCCAGAACGCCTCGGCGACCGCGAGCACCCGCCCGGTCTCCGGGTCGGCGATCTCCACGTCCAATGCGGGCTTGGCGTAGCCCATGCCGGCCAGCTCGTCCACCACCGCCCGCAGCTGCATCGCGCGGGCGTCCGTCTCGTCGACCTCCGGCGAGACGGCGATCGCTTCCAGGGGCTGTGCCCACGGCCGGCGCCCGGCGAGCAGGTCGTCGAGGAACTCGTTGGCCGCGGCGGCGAGGAGCTGCCGGCGCGCGTCGAGGAAGTCCCGGTAGTTCTCGATCCGCCACAGCCCCGGGTCGTCCGGGATGAACTGCGACCGCCGCGCGTCCGGGTCGAGGGCCCCCAGGTACGCCTCGGGCGGGAGGCCCGCGAACTGCATCGCCGAGGACGGGGTGAGGAAGGTGAAGTTGGCGATCTGGTTGACCTCGGCGCGGCTGTAACCGGCCCTGTTCAACGCCTGTTTCGGGAAGACCTCGTGCACCTGGACGGCGGAGGCATCGGATCCCAGCGGCCGTCCGGTGACGAGATCGCGCGCCCCGGTGACCCGGGCGAGCAGGTAGACCAGCGGGTAGGACCGCGAACCGCGCCCGATGCCTTCGAAGTCCTGCGCGTCGATCGACATGTTGCCCTTGCGGGTGCGGGCGAGCGCGGCGATGAGCCCGTCGATGCCGGCCTTGTCGACGGTCTCCAGGTCCTTGGCCAGGTGGGTCTCCGTCGGGCCGGTGAAGCGACCGCGAAGGGCGGCGTGCACGTACCAGTACAGAGCCTTGTCGGCCTCGGCCCCGTCGAGGAACCGGCCGCCCCGGTTGTGCAGGTGCCGGGTGAGAACCGGGATCGCGTACTTGCCCATCAAGACGCGGTCGTGGTCGAGCCCGAGCCGGCCGACCGCGAGCTCGCGCAAGAAGTGGTCGATGTTGTGCAGGGTCGCGTTCAACGCGTCGCGGAACTCCGCTGCGGACACGTCCTCCAGCGCCGAGAACGGCGCCCGACCCGTGGCCACCGCGTTGACGTTGCGCAGCAGCCAGTCGGCGGTGAAGGAGAATCCCGCGTCGCGCCAGCGGTCGAGGTTGCGGCGCATGGTCGGGCGGGCGTCTCCCCACTCCGAGCAGATGCGCGCGAGCGCGAGGTCGCCCTTCGACAGCTTGGTGCCACCCGAGTTGACCCGGTTGAAGATGTCGACGACGACGTCGACCGTCTTGTCTGGGCCGGTGATCCCGTCGATGTAGAAGTCCCGCTCGAGGATGTTGCGCAGCCGCTGGATGCGGTCGACGTACTCGGTGAACCGGTCGCGCGTCTCCGGATGCGCGTGCAGCACGCCGTACGCGTCGGTCGGGCCGTCGACGAACAGGGCCGTCACGTCGATCCAACGCGGATCGTCCTTCATCTTGATCGGGCCGTAGAACTCGAACGCCTCGGTCTCGACGTTGAAGCGCAGCCCGCGGAACATGTCGGGGTCGCCCTCGAAGAAGGCGGGCGGACGGCCGCGGATGATGCCGTAGAGCGTGGTGACCCGCTGCTGGCCGTCGAGGAGCAGCGACTTGGTGCCCGGGGTCACGGCGGTACCGCCGCGCACGGCCTGCGCGCCGTTCTCGGTCTCCCACACCAGGAGCGCCCCGACGGGGTAGCCCTTGTACAGCGAGCGCATCAGCCCTCGCACCTGATCGCGGTTCCAGACGTACCCCCGCTGGAACTCCGGCAGAAGCATCGATCCTGCGTCGATCTGGTCAAGGATCATGCTCAACTTCGCCATACGTCCATCCGCCCTCGCTCGATCACGCGCGAGAACCATCGCGCGGCCACAGCCGGGTGTTAGCGGATGCTGCCAGCCGGCCGCTCACCGGCTCCCCCGGCCCGGTGAGCGGGACGGTTCAGGGATCGCGTCAGCGCGCAACGCGGGCCCGTCCGCGATCAGCCGACGGGGCTGACCGCTTCGATCCGCGACACGGTGAACTCGCGTTCGGCGCCGCGCAGGTGGCACCACGCGTGCAACCACGCCCCGTAGAGCTGCAGCGGTCGGATGTCGCGAACGGTGCGGTTGCCGGCCTGGTTGCGGTAGATGATCTGGACGTCGCGCTCGTGCTGGAGCGCGTCGGCGAGGAGTGCAACCTCCGCCCCGTCGAGATCGGTGGCGAAACCCGCGAGCTCGTCCTCCACCGGGTCGGCTGGCGGGCCCGCGGGGTCGCCGGCGAGCAGCCGGGTGGCGAGCTCTGCTGCGGCCACCCGGGCCCGGGCGCGGCGTCGGGGTCCCCGGGGTGCCGGGTCGGGGCTGCGCTCGGGCACGATCACGACGCCGTCGGCGTCCTCGGGCATCGGGGCGAACCCCGCCGCGCGCAGCGCGGAGAGCACCTCGTCGACGCCGGCCACGGAGGTCAGCACCGTCGGCGCGAGCCGGCGCAGCTGGAGCGCCCGCAGCGAGCGGGTGGCGACGATCTCGCTGATCTCCGCCTCGCCGCCGGTGACGCACGTGCGTACCTCGCGCACGCGCACATTGCCGTGCCGACGGGCGACGTCGCCGATCAGGTGGTCGAGAGGCTGCGGCAGCGGGCGGCCGGAGGCGGCTGTGAGCTCGGCACGCAGCTCGTCGGCGCTCCAGCCCGCATCGAACGCGGCGCGCACGCTCTCCCGGGTGAACCGCCACGTGGTCGCGGCGCCGTGCGTCTCCGCGATGGCGGCAGCGCCGAGCACGCGCGCGGCGGAGGCGCTCGGTTGTCCCGAGACGACCGCTGTGAGGTCGGACTGGACGACCAGCAGCCCGCGGGTGGCCGGCAGCAGGTCGACGGCCCGGCGGGCCAGCTCGTCCGCGGCGTCCGGGCGGCCGTCGACGGCGACGAGGTGCTCGCCCAGCGCGGTCAACCGGTCCGCCGAGGCGACCCCGAGCAGGGCGGCCTCGCTCCGCGCCGCAGCGACCGCCGCGGAGCGGCCGGCTTCGTCATAGCCGTGCAGCGGGCAGAACCACTCGATGTGGGCGGCCGCCGCGTCCAGGGACCGCCCGCCGGCGGCCGCCCGCAACAGCGCCCGGCGCAGCACGCCCGCATCGGTGTCCATGGGCTCGGGTGGAGCCACCTCGCCACCGGTGGTCTCGCGGGCGGTGGGCGCCAGATCGAGGTCGAACCAGGCGAGGGCGACCTGCGCCCAGCGCACGGCGGCGTCGGCGTCGCGCCAGCCGTCGTAGACGTCGGTGGGGACGTAACCGTTCCGGGCCGGCGCGAGCAGGCCGGTGGCCGCAGCGACGTCGATCCACAGGGCGGGTTCGACGAGTCCGAGCTGCCTGGACAGCCGGGTCCGCTCCCGCGCCCCGACGCCGCCCTTCTTCATCCGGGGAAGGGCTCGACGGCGGGCCTCGTCCAGCAACGTGGTCAGCGCGCGGAGAGCACCCTCGGCGCCGGCCCGACCGTCATCGGGGTCCGCCCGCGCCGGCGCGAGCTCCGGACGACCGGTCAGGCCGGGCGACTCACCCAGCAAGACCAGGAAGGCCACCTCGCGCGGGAGCTCCCGGCGGCGCGACGGTCCGTCGAGGATCAGCCCCGCGCGTACGAGCTCCACCTCGGCGCCGTCGTCATGGGCGAACCAGTGGAGGGAGACCTCGCCGCTCGCGAGACGCGTGAGGTGCCGTCGCGTCGCGGGCGTGAGGGAGGCGACGGTCCGCTCGACCGTCTCG
>Ga0310821_100253_pt1 | contig 33859 bp, 33 predicted proteins | sample P4_ome_FD_201300 | JGI IMG/M metagenome (GOLD analysis project Ga0310821, IMG submission 201300) | Sorghum-adapted microbial communities from Joint BioEnergy Institute, Emeryville, California, United States - P4_Day56_Rep1 | ecosystem: Engineered > Bioreactor > SSF (Solid state fermentation) >...
TATACTGTCGTCAGTTGGCTTGCTTTAAGTGCCTGTTCCAAATCGGCAATAATATCATCCACAGACTCAATGCCGATGGAAAGACGGATCATTTCCGGAGACACGCCCGCACTTGCCTGCTCCTCTTCCGTCAACTGCTGGTGTGTTGTGCTTGCCGGATGAATTACGAGCGTCTTAGCATCACCCACATTGGCCAGATGCGAGAGAAGTTTCAGGCTGTTGATAAACTTCTTACCTTCTTCGACTCCGCCTTTGATACCGAATGTGAAGATGGAACCGGCGCCTTTCGGCAGATATTTCTGCGCACGCTCATAGTACTCGTTACTTTCAAGGCCCGCATAGTTAACCCACTCAACAAGCTCGTGATTTTCCAGATATTGCGCCACTTTCTTCGCATTTTCCACATGACGGTCCATGCGCAGATGCAATGTTTCCAGCCCCTGCAAGAACAACCAGGAGTTGAACGGTGATATGGCTGCGCCCAGGTCACGAAGCAGCTGGACACGAGCTTTAATAATGTATGCCAGATTGCCTACCGCCTCCGTATACACTACACCGTGGTAACTCGGATCCGGCTCGGTCAATCCCGGGAATTTGCCGTTGTTCCAATTGAAATTTCCGGAGTCAACAATAACGCCGCCAATGGAAGTGCCGTGACCGCCGATAAACTTCGTTGCAGAATGAACAACAATGTCAACGCCAAATTCAAACGGACGGCAAAGATACGGTGTAGCGAATGTATTGTCCACAATGAACGGAATGCCATTCTCATGCGCAATGTTTGCCAATGTTTCCAGGTCGGTTACGTCCCCGCGCGGATTTCCAATCGTTTCGGCAAAGAGCGCTTTTGTCTTATCCGTGATTGCAGCCCGAACTTCATCTGTGTTCTCCGGGTTCACGAATTTCACTTTCAGACCGAATTTCGGAAGCGTATGCGCGAACAGGTTATATGTTCCGCCGTACAGGTTAGTAGATGCCACCACTTCATCCCCGGCCTGCGCGATGTTAAGAAGCGAGAATGTAATCGCTGCTTGTCCGGATGCGAGCGCAAGCGCGCCCACCCCGCCTTCAAGCTCCGCAATCCGCTTCTCAAACGTATCCTGAGTCGGGTTCATAATGCGGGTATAAATATTACCGAATTCTTTTAACGCGAACAGATTTGCCGCATGGTCAGTATCTTTGAATACATATGAAGATGTCTGGTAAATCGGAACCGCCCGTGATAGTGTAGCCGGATCCACTTCCTGTCCTCCGTGCAAGCATACGGTTTCGAAATCGAATTTGCGTTCTTCTGCCATGTTCAATTTTCCTCCTCTATTCTGTAAAAATTGGAAGCAAGAAGTTGAGATGTGTAAGATTCAAGCTAATGTTGAAAAGGCATACGCCTTTTTCAGCATTAGAATCTAACCTCGTCCCTTCCCCTTACCTTCTTGTCATTGATTTTTCAGGCGAGCAAACGCCTGCAACATTAAGAGATTTTGAGCGCTGCGAACCAAAATAAAATCCCTCTTCTTGGAAGAAGAGGGCTGGATGCTCAGGTATGTACCATCGCTCTCATCTTCCAAAGCATACTGCTTTGCTGGAATTAGCACCTTGCACTTCGTGCCGGTTGCCGGGCTTCTTCGGGCCAGTCCCTCCGCCGCTCTTGATAAGAGATTGCTTATGAAATTCGCTTGTTATATCTGTGCTGTTCTTGTTTGTAATTATAGCCTCACTATTCCGACCTGTCAACTTAATTCGAAAATTTTTATTGAACAAAAATTTTACCCCTCATTTTTTCCAGTGTCTTTGGGCCGATACCTGAAACATTGGTCAGCTCATCCACCGTTTTGAATGCTCCGTGTTCTTCTCTATACTGCAAAATGGCCGCTGCTTTTCCCGGCCCTATTCCCGGAATCGTTTGCAGTTGCTCGGACGTTGCCGTATTCAGATTCACTTTATCTCCTTGCGCCGCAGTAACCATCCCGCTTCCATTTTCACTGGCCACCATACCGTCCGTTACCGCCTGCGGAGCCTTCTCTCCCTTCAACGGTATATACAGCATCATTCCGTCTTTAAGCGGCATGGCCCCATTCACCTGCTTGGCATCCGCTTCCGGAAGCAGACCTCCCGCCATGCCGATCGCCTGATAGACACGCGCATCCCCCGGCAGTGTATAGACGCCCGGATTTTTTACCGCACCTTTGATATCTACAATAATCGAGACAGTCATCGAAGAGGAGGCTTCACCTTTCTGTATCGGTTGCTCTGTTTGCCCGGCGACTTCCGACTCTGACATCGCAGACGTCTGCATAGCCGGTTTCACCTCTGTGAAGGCAAGCGTCTGTTCTATAGTTTCGTTATTCTTGTTATAAAAATAAATACTACTACCTAAAATGAGAAGACATATACTACTAATAATCCACTTTTTCCTGGCCACCAGCAGACTTCTCATTATGCTTACCCCTTTGCTTGTGGTTTTTTTACAGATTACCTATAATTTTTATATAAACATTCTGAATGGATACGAAAAAAGGAGGATGTAAAAATGAGCGTTCATAAAGCCATTACTGCCCACTCAGCCAAACAAGCTGAATACATTACACTGTACCGGAAATTGGATGCCATGCGGGAAGCCTGGATCGAGAAGGCGGTAGAGCAGTGCAAAAATGGAGAAGAAATCAATGTCGAAGAAATTAACAAAGTAACCGAGCAAATTAACCAGCTGGCACAGCGTTATCACCTGCCACCGCGCAAAACTGTAACAGTTGATATGGTACGGGATATATGCAAATAATTACCGTATATCGGTATTTTAGCACAATTGGAAAAATATGTGTACTGAATTCCCCAATCTCTCCATACACATTAAACAATTATAATCGCCGGGGGGATTCAGATGCACATTGGCTTTATTGGAACGGGAAGTATGGGAACGATTCTCATCGAAGCCTTTATTGAATCCGGCGCCGTACCGCCCGCTCACATCATTGCCTCGAACCGGACGCCGGAAAAGCTGCGTGCGCTCGCATCTAAACACACTGCGCTTAGAACCGGAACAAATACGGTCGTCGCACAGGAGGCGGACGTGCTGTTCTTATGCACCAAACCGCTTGAATACAGAACGGTACTGGATGAAATTCAACATGATTTGACCCCCGATAAACTGCTGCTCTCTGTCACCAGCTCCGTCAATGTGCAGCAGTTGGAGGCTTATACCCCCTGCAAAGTGGCCCGCGTCATTCCAAGCATTACCAATACAGCGCTCAGCGGAGCTTCGCTTGTGACGTTCGGAAGCCGTTTCCATGATGCCGACCGTACAAGGTTGATTACGCTGTTATCTGCCATCAGCACACCAATTGAAATTGAAGAACAGGACACCCGTATCTCTTCCGACATTGTTAGCTGCGGCCCTGCCTTCTTCAGTTTTCTGCTGCAGCGTTTCATTGACAGCGCGGTGGCGAAAACAACCCTTACGGAGGAGCAGGCGACGAAGCTGATAACAGAGATGATTATCGGACTTGGGCGCCTGCTTGAAGACGGACGTTTTTCCCTGCCAGCTCTACAGGCCAAGGTGTGTGTACCAGGCGGCGTAACCGGTATTGGTCTGCATGTACTTGATAAGGAGACGCGGGACGTATTCCTCCACCTAATCGAAGCGACTCACCGCAAATTTGATGTGGATGTTCTTGAAGTAAAAGAGATGTTCGCCGACAAAAAAAACTCCTTCCACTAAACGGGGAAGGAGTCTTTTCACATCTGCACCGGTTATTTGACAACCTGGGCATTCGCTTTCAATTTGTCAGGGACGGACAATCCAAAATTCTTGGCTGCAGCTTCATTCATGACCAACTGTACGTCTTTCAGCGTTTCCACCGGCATGGAACCCGGCTTCTCGCCTTTCAGTACGCGGGACGCCATTACACCGGTTTGCCGGCCAAGCTTATAATAATCGATGCCGTAGGTGGCTACTGCGCCGCGCTTTACCGTGTCGCTGTCGGAAGCGAACACCGGCACCTTAGACGCCTTGGCTGCGGTTAGCAGCGCTTCAAACGAAGATACAACCGTGTTGTCGACAGGAATAAGAATGGCATCCACCTTGCCCACAATCGACTCGGTACGCTGTTTTACTTCGTTCGAGCTGGACACACCGGCTTTTTCCACCATTACTCCCAGCGCTTTGGCCGCTTCCTCAATCATACCCACCTGTACTTCGGCATTGACCTCGCCCGTGTTGTAGATCACACCAAGTTTTTTCAAAGAAGGAATAAACTCTTTCACAAGCTGCACCTGTTTATCCATTGGAGATACATCGGACGTGCCTGTAATATTTTCCGCCGGTTTATCCAGCGCCGGCACAATCTTGGCTGCCACCGGATCGGTTACCGCAGAGAATACAACCGGAATCTCCTTCGCCTGCTGGGCAACCGCCTGTGCAGACGGCGTCGTAATCGGGATAATCAAATCCTTCTTGTCCGCTACCATCTGCTGGGCAATTGTCGCCACATTGTTCATATCGTTCTGGGCGTTCAGATATTCCAGCTGCATCGTCTCCCCGTCTTTAAATCCTTCTTCTGCCAGCTGGTCAATAATTCCTTTGCGAATCGAATCAAGCGCCGGATGCTCGGCAATCTGCGTAATGCCGACCTTAACCTTCTTCTCCGGGCTTGCCTGTTCCGCCTTCTGCTGCACGGATTCCGTTTTCGTCGCCTGACCGCACCCTGCCAGGGCGAGCAACATCGCCACAAGCAAAGCTATGATAACCTGCACTCTTCTCATCTTCTCTCTCCTCCGTACTCTCTCATCTCAAATTTTAAAGCTTGAATGCTCTTCAAAAGTATAGCACGCAAGGTATCAAAATTCTATAACATTTATCCCACAACAATATTCACGAGCTTTCCGGGAACGGCGATGACTTTACGGATTGTCTTTCCGGCCGTCAACTCTTTAATCTTCTCGTTTTCGTTCGCGATCGCTTCCATCTCCTGCTTGGTCGCATTCGCTGGAATTACCATTTTCTCGCGTACTTTACCGTTAATCTGCACGACGATTTCTACTTCATCAAGCACGAGAGCGGACTCGTCAAATGCAGGCCAGCTTTGATGATGAACGCTGTCTTCGTGGCCGATGGTACGCCACATCTCTTCGGTAATATGCGGCGCGAACGGTGCAAGCAAGATAATTGTGCTTTCAACCGCGTGTGCCAGCATGCCGGGATCACCATCTTTCGGGTATGCATAGATTTTGTTGACGAGTTCCATAATGGAGCTAATCGCCGTATTGAATTGACGGCGCTCACCGATGTCCTCGCTCACCTTTTTAATTGTAGCATGTAGCGTCCGGTTCAAATCTTTGGCGGCACTATCGGACAGATTGATTTGCGGATGAGTTGCCACTAAGTCGGCATGGTTATCCACCATACGCCATACACGGTTGAGGAAACGATAGCTGCCCTCCACCCCGCTGTCGCTCCATTCGAGATCCCGATCCGGCGGAGCCGCGAACAGGATAAAGAGGCGTCCGGTATCTGCACCATACTTAGCGATAATTTCGTCCGGACTGACGACGTTGCCTTTCGATTTGGACATTTTTGCGCCGTCTTTCAGTACCATGCCCTGGGTAAGCAGGCTCTTGAACGGCTCCGTGAAATTTATCATCCCCGCGTCATACAACACTTTGGTAAAGAAACGGGAATACAACAGGTGCAGAATCGCATGTTCGATACCGCCGATGTATTCGTCTACCGGCAGCCATTTGTTCGCTTTTTCCGAATCAAACGGGATCTCATCATTTTTCGCATCGGTAAAACGCAGGTAATACCAGGAAGAATCAATGAACGTATCCATCGTATCTGTCTCCCTGCGTGCATGGCCACCGCAGGACGGGCAGGTTGTGTTGACAAACTCTTCGGACTTGGCCAACGGGTTGCTCATCCCGTCAATGACGACATTCTCCGGTAACATCACCGGCAAATCTTCTTTCGGCACCGGAACGATACCGCAATCATCGCAGTAAATTATCGGAATCGGCGCTCCCCAGTAGCGCTGGCGGGATACGAGCCAGTCGCGCAGGCGGTAGGAAACGGTCGCCCCACCCAATCCATTCTCTTTTAGATGCTCTGCGATTTTCTCAAGCGCTTCACGGTTCGGCATTCCGTCGAATGAACCGGATTGCACCAGTACTCCGTCTTCCGTATACGCTTCCGTCATCGTCTCGTTTGCATCAAATGTTTCACCTTCCGGCACGATGACCCGCGTAATCGGCAAATTGTACTGACGTGCAAAAGCGAAGTCACGCGTATCGTGTGCAGGTACCGCCATGACCGCTCCTGTGCCGTAATCCATCAATACATAGTTGGCAATCCAGATCGGCACATCCTGGCCGGTCAGCGGATGACGGGCATACGCGCCGGTAAACATGCCTTCTTTCGGCGCATCGGCCGCAGTCCGGATAATGTCGGATTCTTTTTTCGTTTTCTCGATGAATGCGAGCACATCCGCTTCGTTTTCTTTGCCTTTCACCAGCTTGCGCACAATCGGATGCTCCGGCGCCAGAACCATAAACGTCACGCCGTACAGCGTATCCGGACGGGTAGTAAATACGGTCAGCTTCTCGCCTGCTTCCGGCACGTCAAACGTTACCTCGGCACCGGTGCTGCGCCCGATCCAGTTGCGCTGCATCGTTTTGACCTTTTCCGGCCAGCCAGTCAATTGATCCAGATCGTTCAGCAGGCGATCGGCGTAGTCAGTAATTTTGAAATACCACTGCTCAAGGTCGATTTTAGTTACTTCGGTACCGCAGCGCCAGCAGCATCCGTCTTCTACCTGCTCGTTGGCGAGCACCGTTTGATCGTGCGGACACCAGTTAACCGTACCGTTCTTGCGGTACGCCAGGCCTTTTTCATAGAAAAGCAGGAACAACTGCTGGGTCATTTTGTAGTATTCCGGCGAGCAGGTCGCAATTTCACGCTCCCAGTCATAGCTTACACCCAGCTGCTTCTGCTGATTTTTCATAAAGTCAATGTTTTCATATGTCCATTTGGCCGGCTGCGCGCCCAATTTGATCGCTGCGTTTTCTGCCGGCATGCCGAACGCATCCCATCCCATGGGGTGCAGAACCTGATAGCCATTCATCCGCTTGTAGCGAGCTACCACATCTCCGATAGAGTATACGCGCATATGCCCCATATGAAGGCGTCCGGAAGGATACGGGAACTGCTCCAGGCAGTAGAATTTTTCTTTTGTATCGTCCTCGTTCGTACGATGTGCGTTCGTTTCATTCCAATACTGCTGCCATTTTTTTTCGATTTCGTGCGGCTTGTAAGCTTTCATCAATGACTAACCTCCATCATGCATAGTTCAATCGAGAAGCGGAATGCGAGAGAAAGCACAACGGCTGATACGTTGTACTCTCTATGTAGTTTGAAACTTAGAAATATAAAAGAGAAAGCAGAACATAAGGTTTCTACCTCATGTTTTTCTTGCTTTTTGTTCTCAATTTCACATAAAAAACGCCTCTCATCCCTGTATCATCCAGGGACGAGAGGCGTGACTCCCGCGGTACCACCCTAGTTAACGCCACGCAATTGTGCTACCGGCGTCCACTTTAGCATCCGTAACATGGATGAGGCGGATAACGGTACTCGCTGCCTTTCCCGCTATCGGCTCCAAGGCGAGTTCATTGCCCGAAACGGTTAACTCACACCGACCGTTAACTCTCTGCTTCGCTTCCTGACAACTACTGCTCCTTATCAAAGCCATGATTTGCAATTTATCTAAAATTATATGCAACTTACCTATCCTATGTCAACTTCTCCATCATTACGGTTTTTGAGCCGCGAAAAATGCACGCTCGCTCTCTTCTTCTACCGCCTGTGACGAGAAATCGGCCGTTAGAGACAGCAGAGTAAAACCGGCTTCAGTAAGCCAGTCCCGCAGGTCATCAAGCCGATACGCCCGCTGGCGATGCAACTCATGAAACCGCCGGAAAAGACCGTCCCGCTCCGCTACAAACAGCGTTAAATCATGCTCTACCGTCTCTGTATATTCGTCATATGAACTCTGCCAGATATACGCCACCTGCTCATCTTGATAGCAAAACGACTCGTTGCCGAATACTTCGGCGATTTTATATGGTGTATGCACATCAAACAGGAAGGTGCCGCCGGATTTCAACGCTTCGAACACTCCCGCGAACACCTGACGTATTCCCTCGGCGTCCGGGATATAATTCAGCGTATCACAAAAGCTCACGATGCTGTCCATCTGCCCGGGGAGCGAAAGGCAGCGGATATCCTGGTTGAGCCAGTGTACGGGCGCACCCGGATGACTGCGCTCCACCTTCTCCCGCGCCACTTCCAGCATATCGGCGGATAAATCTACGCCCCATACTTCCAACTTCCGTTCGAGCAGATAGCGGGTAAGCGATCCTGTACCGCAGCCTAGCTCAGCGACGCGATGCGGGGCCGTGCCGGTCAAGCGCCACACTTCCGCCGCAAACTGCATCCATTGGTCGTATGGTGCGTCCGCCATAAGATGATCATATACATCGGCCAATTGCCGGTAACTACTGGACGGCGACAACGGGAGCATCCTTCCAAAGGCGTTCGATATTGTAGAACTCACGCTCGTCACGATGGAATACGTGAACAACCACATCGCCTAAATCAACAAGCACCCAGCGGGCTTCATCGTAGCCCTCCCGGCCGCGCACCGTAAGCCCGGCCTCTTCTACGCTGTCTTTAATATTGTCAACGATGGCCTGAACCTGCGTCTCGGAATTTCCATGGCAGACCACGAAGTAATCCGCGATAATGGAAAGACCTTTCAAGTCCAGGATTACTACATTATTCCCTTTCTTATCCTCGGCCGCCTTTGCGGCCAGCTGTGCGATTTGAAGTTCTGTCATATTCGCTATTCTTCCTCCTTTACGTTTTTCATTTTCGGTTTTACCAAGGAGTTGCGGGCCAGAACGGTGAGGGGATATATTCTTTTTTCCCGATTAACAAGAAATGTAATCGTCCCTCCCAGTCCTTTCGCCAGGGCGCGGTCCAAATCTTCCTCCGCTGCCGTTCGCAGTTCGTCAACACCGGGAAACTGCCGGCCGGGCTCAATATAGTCGGCCAGACAGACTACTTTTTCAAGCAATGTCATGTTCTCACGGCCCGAAGTGTGATAGCGGATCGCGTCCAAGATTTCCTCATCCTCGATACCTAAATCCCTTCGTACAACCTCAGCCCCAACATGCGCATGCCACAGCTCTGTATCATATTCAAGCAGATCTTTCGGAATGTGCGGTGTACTCTCAATAATGTTACGCATTTTGTCTTCCGGCCAGAATTTGCAGTAGTCATGGAGAATGGCCGCTGTTTCCGCTTTCTCTTTGTCGGCGCCGTATTTTTCAGCGAGCCGAATCGCGGTCTCTACCACACCGAGCGTATGCTCGTAGCGGTGCTTGGTAATCTGTCCGCGTACGGCTTCCAACAATTGTTCACGCTTCATACAATCGCTTCTCCTCTATATACATTCTTACCGCATCCGGAACAAGATACCGGATGGACCTACCTGCCGACGCTTTTTCGCGAATCATGGTCGAAGAAACATCCAGCTGCGGCATTTCCGTTTCAATCACACGCTGCATATATTTGTTCTCCATCGTATAACCGGGACGCGCCAATGCCACAAACTGTACCATCTGAACCAGTTCATCGATCCGGTGCCACTTAGGCAGATAGTTCGCCATATCCCCGCCGATGATGAAATAAAAATCCACTTCAGGATGCCGCACCTTTAGCAACCGTACGGTATCATACGTATAGGAAGGCTGCCCGGAGTCTCTCTCAAGTTCGACCGTATTTAGCAAAAAACGCGGATTGTCTGCGATAGCAAGCCTGATCATCTCGACCCGGTGAATATCGGCCGTAATCCGTCTGGAGCGTTTATGAGGTGGAATATGCGCAGGCAGAAACCATATTTCATCAAGATTCAACGCATCCCGGGCCTGCTCGGCGACGATTAAGTGGACGGTATGAATAGGATCGAACGTGCCGCCGTACAGCCCGACCTTTTTTTGCTCATTTTGGAAGCTCAATCGTCTTATGCTCCCTCGATTCTTTATAGAGCACGATCGTATTGCCGATAATCTGCACGATTTCTGCGCCGCTCCCGGCCGCGATTGCTTCCGCCACCTCTTCCTTATCTTCGCCGCAATTGTTCAATACCGATACTTTAAGCAGTTCACGTACCTCAAGCGTCTCTTCAATTTGCTTGATTAAATTTTCATTGACCCCGCCTTTGCCTACCTGGAAAATCGGACTCAAGTGGTGCGCCTGTGAACGCAGATAACGCTTTTGCTTTCCTGTTAGCATGATGTTCCTCCTTATTCTTGCCGCCGGCTGTACAGCGCATCCGATACGGCTTTGCGCATCGCTTCTACGGGAGCCGGCTGTCCTGTCCAATATTCAAAGCTGAGTGCGCCCTGATAGATAAACATGCCCAAACCATGGTGGATACGAGCACCTTTTTCTTTCGCGTCACGCAATAGTTTCGTCTCAAGCGGATTATAAATTAAGTCGCTGACCAGCAAACGTTCGTGCAACGCTTCTGCCGCGACCGGGCTCGCGTCTATGTTCGGATGCATGCCGATGGATGTTGTCTGTACCAGGAGCGTGGCATCCGTAAGCGCATCTGCAATCTCCTTCATCGGCAGCGCAGCTATCCGGGCCTGCGGGTTCATCGCCTGCAACTGCTCGGCCAATCGCTCGGCTTTCTCTTCCGTACGATTGGCGATGGCAAGCGAGGGAAGACCGGCACGCAGTAGAGACACCGCTACACCTCGTGCAGCACCGCCTGCGCCTACCAGTATGGCAGACTGCCGCTTCACATCGATGCCCGTTTCTTCAATCAACGAACGCACAAAGCCCCTTCCATCCGTATTGTAACCGATGAGTTTACCACCTTCATTGACAATCGTATTGACGGCACCGATCGCTTTTGCCTCTTCCTCCACTTCATCCAGATAGTCCATCACCGCTACTTTATACGGGATGGTAACATTGACACCCCGCAAACCTAGAGCGCGGATAGCTGCGACCGCTTCCCGTACCTGACCCGGATCGATATCGAATGCGGCATAATGAAAGTTAACTCCGAGCTCCGCAAACGCCCGGTTATGCATCAGCGGCGACAACGAGTGGCCCACCGGATGCCCGAATAACCCGGTCAGTATCGTTTGACTGTTCATCGACTCTCTCCTCTTCTCTGCTATTGTTTCCTATTCCTTTTGTTACCTCACCCGTTATGTATAAAAAACCCCCTGAAGACCAGGGGTAAACAAACCGCTTATATTAGCGAGTGTCTAAGGCCTACAGCTACGCCCTTCGGCACATGTACGTTTACGTTTGCGCCTTTTCCGTGCAGCGCAATCCAGCCCAGACCGGAAATGACGATGTCGTGCGTACCGGATGGAACTTTGAATGTGAATGTATCCCAGACGATTTTCTCTGCCGCTTCCCTGCCCGGAGGGGCAAGCAATTCACCCTTATGCTTTGCGTACAGCTCATCCGCTTTGGCAAGCTTCGTACGATGCACGTTCAAATGGTTCGACAAGTAAAATACAAACGGCTGCCGCTCGCCCTTAACAAAATCGATGCGGGCCAGACCGCCGACAAACAGCGTCTGTTCGGCATTCAACTGGTACACTCTTGGCTTAATCGGCTTGTCCGGCATAATCAATTTAAGTTCCTGCGGCGCAACTTTGTGTACCAGCTGGTCACGGTTCACAATACCTGGCGTATCGAACAGCGATGACGTCGTATCCAGCGGAATTTCGATGACATCAAGCGTTGTGCCGGGGAACTGGGATGTCGTAATATCCATCTCCGATTCACCGAATTGCTTAAGCAGCCGGTTGATTAAGGACGACTTTCCGACATTGGTAACACCCACGATGTAAATGTCCCGTCCTTTGCGGTGTTCGTTCATCGCCGCCACCAGACGATCTATACCTTCTCCTTTGCGCGCGCTCACCAGCACGACGTCAAGCGGCTTCAACCCAAGATCGGCGGCCGATTTGCGCATCCAATTAACCAACCGGTTACGATTGACATTCTTCGGCAGAAGATCGACTTTGTTACCGACCAGGAGAATCGGATTGCCGCCGACGAACCGGGGCAGACCGCGCAACCAACTGCCGTTGAAATCAAAAATGTCCACGACCTGCACAACCAGCGATTTTGTGTTGCCGATGCTGTTCAAAATACGCACGAAATCATCGTCGCCCAGCGTGACGGTAGAGGCTTCATTGTAATGTTTAATTCGGTGGCATCGCTGGCAAATCACCGTTTCTCTTTCCAGTGCCTGCGGCGGTGCGTAGCCCAGCTTTTCCCTGTCTTCCGTTTGGATGGCTACGCCGCAGCCGACGCAGTGCAGTTCCATTTCTTGCTTATCCATTTTGATCCTCCCACGGAATTTTTCCGCGTTTTCTCATCCAATTTAACGCTACTTTCTCCATTCTTCGGTTAAAGCGGGTTATTAATCCGTCGCTCTGCGCGACCGGAACAACCAGAATGGTATAAAAGCCCATCCGCTTTCCGCCCAGCACATCGGTGAAAAGCTGGTCACCAATGACGACCGTCTCATGCACGGACAGGCCCATCTGATGTGTGGCTCGGCGGAAGGCGGACGATGTCGGCTTCTTCGCCTGATGAATGAACGGTACCCCAAGCGGCTCTGCTACTTTGGATACGCGGGTTCTTCGGTTGTTCGAGACGATGACAACGGCAAAGCCCTGCTCCTTAAGCTCTTTCATCCATTTCACAAGTTCAGGGGTTGCATCAGGACGGTCCCACTCAATTAGCGTGTTGTCCAGATCCGTGATAATCCCCTTAATGCCACGCTTTTTAAGTTCAAATAAATCGATATCGTACACGGATTCGACATGCAGATCCGGCAACAATAATGAGTAGAGCATGCAACCACTCCATACTTCCATCTGTAGTTGTTGGCTTACGAATAGAGTTTGTATAAATCCGGCATTTACTATACCATATTCCTGCTGCCGCTGTCATCAATATACCTGTAGTCGATTCTATTGACATTCTATAGCGGATAGCTGACTTTTGCGGCACGAAGGAAAAAAGAAGAGAATAAGGGCTGATTTCAATGGGGAAAAGGCGAACACCTTCTTCTTCCCTCGATTTTATTTCTTCTTTCCTCTCCTTCTTCCTCACCATTGACACATAAAAAAGCATGCATGTTTGCATGCTTTTTTATGTGTATTCGCGATACAACCCGCTAATTTTTTGCTGGCTGTTCAAAAGCTTGTGTATCGGCAGAAACTGCAGGCATTTCTTTAGCTTTCTTGGCCGCTTCCGGAAGTTCGACTTTCACGTCGCCGTTATAATCGCTGTACGCAATATCCTGAGACAGTGTGATTTGTTTAAACGGTATATCTTCTGCGCCGCCGTCTTTATCTTTGAGAGTAACGACTACCTGCATTTTGGTATCTTTGGGCAGCTTGGTGTTTGAATCCAGCGTCATAACGCCCTGCATGTAAATTGATTGGATGACGTTTTCCGCTTCCTTAAGTGAGGCCGTCATATCCTCCATGCCCTGTACGCCATTCATCATGGAAGCCAAATCGGTCAATTTGTCGATGCGACCCTGGAACGCTAACTGGCCATTGCCTAGATCACGATAGAAGAGCTTCTTTTCTAACTGCGGCGGGATGCCCGACATCTGCTGTTCCATCATCGCTTTCATATCCATCGGAAAGGCGTCTTTCATCTTCACCCAACCGGTCGGATTTTCCGGATCGGCAGGCGCACCTTCCGGCATCTTCATATACATGTCTTTGCCGATAATGTATTGTTCAATATCCATCTGTCCCATTCCTGTACCCGGCATCAGAGGGAGTGCGTTAATATTCGTCTTCATATACATTGCGTCCGGAACCATGAAGGCGCCCTCGAATGTCATGGACATGGGCTTACCATCGATTTTCTCGAACATTTCACGGTCTTCGGCCGGCATATCAGCAATCGCCTTCTCTTTCAAAGCCATACCAAGCGATATGGAACCTTTCATTTGGAACGATTTGACGGCCTGCTGGGCTTTCTGGCTTTCCTCCAGCAATTTTTTTGCGCTGTCTGAAGTGGAAAGCATCTGTTTAATCAGTCCCTGCGCTTCCTGTCTGGTCAGCGTGCGATCCAGGTTGTCCCATGCAAAATCGACTTTGGCGCTAGTTAGCCAGGCTGCGATATGGCGCGCCCAGTGTGAAGACGGCAGCGGAGAAGCCGTGCCCGGTGCCGGCTGATTCGGGATTCCTAAGGCACCGCTAATCAGCGCAACCGCTTCGCTTGCTCTTATCTCACGCTCCGGCCGAACGGTACCGTCCCTGTATCCGTGAAGAATGCCGGCTGCCTGCAGCTTACCCACGATTCCGGACAATTCGCTGTTCTGCGCTATATCTTTGTATGTATGCGGCGACCCGGCTTCCGGCAAATCAACGGCCTCATTCAACATCTTAAAAAATTCGCCGCGCGTAAGCCTATCCGACTGCGGTTGTACAACGGCGGACGGCTCCGCCGCCAGCACATTCACCGCAGGCATTCCCGCAAGCACCGCCAGGCTCAGCATTCCTGCTGTCATCGCTCTTCTTTTTTTCATTCCGATTCCCCCTCCAAATTTTTTCCTTACATTTCTTTTTACGGAAGGAGATTGGGAAAAGTTGCATTTTTTTATTCGCGCTCCTGATGAATTAAACGCTGCTTTAAATCCCACAGTTTCTGGCTCAAATCGACATGATACTCATGCGGGTTAGTCAGACGCTTGATCTCGGGCGAGAAACGGGCCAAATCTTTGCGGGAATATTCTCGGATATCGTCCAGCGAAGGTGTTTTATAGCAACGTTGACCTCGCTCAATCATCGGATGCAGCAGCGATTCGATCCGATAATTGCAGATTGTCTTACGCTTATGCGGAAACAACGGATGGAACAAAGTAATTTTGTCGCGCGGAATTTCCTCGTCCTCAAGCGCAATCAAATCCGCCAGGGGTCTATCCGTCGCCAGATCATAGAAGCGCACGACCTGCTTATAGCCCGGATTCGTAATCTTAGTCGGGTTCTCGGAAATCTTCAGACGCGGCAGCCATTCGCCGTCTTTCTCCACTGCAGCCAGCTTATATACGCCTCCTAACGCAGGGCAATCGGATGACGTAATCAGGTTCGTTCCTACGCCCCATATCGTAATCTGCGCTTCCTGGCTTTTCAAATCCTGGATCAGGTGCTCATCCAAATCGCTCGAAGCAATAATAGCTACATCCTCAAGCCCCGCATCGTCCAGCATGCGGCGCGCTTCCTTGGATAAATACGCAAGGTCACCGGAGTCAAGCCGGATGCCGAGCAGTTTCTTTCCTTTTTCTTTCATGGCAAGGCCAAGCTTGATGGCATGCGGAATACCTACGCCCAGCGTGTCATACGTATCGACGAGCAGCACCGTCTCATCCGGGAATGCCTCGCTATATGCCGTAAATGCATCCAATTCGTGTTCGAAAAGCTGTACAAAGCTGTGTGCGTGCGTGCCCCGTACCGGAATACCAAAATCGCGGCCTGCCATCACATTCGACGTGGCATGCACGCCCCCGATGTACGCGGCACGCGCACCGTAATAACCCGCATCCGCCCCCTGAGCTCGGCGCAGGCCGAATTCAAGAACAGTATCTCCTTTCGCTGCACCGACAATCCTTGCCGCTTTCGTAGCGATAAGTGTCTGGTGATTAATGATTGTCAGCATGGTTGTCTCGATTAATTGCGCTTCACAAACGGGCGCCTCTATGCGAATCAGCGGCTCGCCAGGAAAGACGATTGTTCCTTCTTTCATCGCAGAGATACTTCCGGTAAAGCGGAAATTCCGCAGCATGTCAAGAAAACCTTCTTCATATGGATAGACGCTTCTAAGATATGCGATGTCTTCTTCCGTAAAGCGAATGTTTTCAATATAATCAAGCACCTGTTCAAGTCCTGCAAAAACCGCATAACCGTTGCCACAGGGGGCCTTACGGAAAAAAACATCAAATACCGTGCGCTGCCGATCCATCCCTTTTTTATAGTAGGCATACATCATATTAATCTGATATAAATCTGTACTCATTGTCAGGTTGTTCATCTGCTCATCTCCTTGTATCCTCTCTTCTCAAAATTGACGGGGCACATACGAATGATATACTTTGAGTAACAACGTTACCGCTCATAATAAGGAGGCGTACGTATGCCGCTGCTTCATCCGCTGTTTATCGATTTGGCTGAGCGCACTGCTACTCTTGTCGTGCTGGGCTTTTTTCTCTCTCGTTTCCGCTTCTTCCGGCGCATGCTCAGACGCACGGATGGACCGCGTGATAAAGTAATTACGATTATAGTATGTACACTTATCGGTATTTACGGGACGTACGCGGCGATCCCCATTGAGGGGGCGCTCGCCAATTCCCGTGTTATCGGTCCCGTCATGGCAGGTCTTCTGGGAGGTCCGCTTGTCGGTACCGTAACCGGTTTTTTGGCCGGTCTGCACAGGTATTTTCTCGGCGGATTTACCGATGTGGCCTGTGCTGTCTCAACAACGGTAGAAGGACTGCTTGCCGGTCTTGTGTACCTCAGATATCACCAGCGTTCCATGCATTGGGGTGTTGCCTGGATGGTCGGCTTTCTGGCCGAAGGCGTTCAGATGCTTATTATTCTTGCCATCGCGCGACCGTTTCCGGAAGCGCTTCGCCTTGTCGAAATTATTGCACTCCCGATGATGCTCGTCAATGCCTCAGCTATCGCGTTGCTCGTCATGATCGTGCAAGCAGCAAAGGCGGAAGAAGAAAAAATCGGGTCGATGCAGGCGCAGCGCGCACTGCAAATTGCAGACATTACACTGCCAATTCTGCGCCAGGGATTGGATGAATATTCCGCAGAGAAGGCAGCTCGAGTCATCTACAACATGACCGAGGCGGCCGCGGTAGCCATTACAGACCGGGAGAAAATCCTTGCCCACATCGGTGCCGGAAACAGTCACCATCGCAGAGGCACACCGCTGCAGACGGAAGCGACACTTGAAGCGCTGCGCACTCAGAAAGTACTCTGGGCGAAGAACAAAGAGGAAATCGGCTGCAGCAGCAAGGACTGCCCTCTCCATTCCGCGATTGTCGTGCCGCTGAAAAAGAAAGACTCGACGGTTGGAACGTTGAAATTGTATTTTAAGCGTCATCACGAGGTTTCAGTGGTTGATTGGGAACTGGCCCGCGGACTGGCTCAGCTATTCTCAACCCAGCTTGAAATCGCGGATCTGGAAAAACAAGCGGCGCTTCTGGCCGACGCAGAGATTCGCGCTCTACACGCGCAGATTAATCCGCACTTCCTGTTTAACGCTCTGAACACCATCTCTTCATTCATTCGCACAAAACCGGAAACGGCCCGCCGCCTTATCGTGAATTTGGCCGAATTTTTCCGGCGGAATCTGCACCAGGGCGACCGAATGATTACAGTAGAAGAAGAGATGAAGCATGTCGAGGCCTATCTTGAGATTGAGCAGGCCCGCTTCGGCGATAAGCTCCGGGTTGAAACTTCCATTCATCCGGATGCCTGGAAGCAGCATATCCCCGGCTTGATTCTTCAACCGATTGTAGAGAATGCGGTCAAGCATGGCCTGCTTCCAAAAAAGAAAGGCGGCACGATTCATATTTTTATCGGCAAAGAGAAGGGCGTACTCACCGTACGCGTCACTGACAACGGTGTGGGATTTACGCCGCACACTCACACACCTCCACTGTCCGGCATCGGACTTGCGAATGTGCGGAGCCGACTGCATGCATTGTACGGCAAGCCGTACGATCTGGTAATCGAGAGCAATCCGGGCGGCGGTACCATTTGTACTCTCACCATGCCCTGGGAAGAAAGGAATGTATCGTAAATGATGCTGCGAGTAGTTATTGTCGACGATGAAGCTCCGGCCAGGTCGGAGCTTCGCTATTTGCTGGAACAATATAACGATGTTGAGATTGTGAACGAAACCGAAAGCGGCGAAGAAGCACTGGAAGTAATCGCCGACTGCAAGCCCGATGTAGTATTCCTCGACATTCATCTGCATGATATGGAAGGTCTTGAAGTGGCGGAAAAGCTGGCCGCGGGTGGCGCAAGCCCCTATATCGTCTATGCTACCGCATATGATTCGTATGCCCTGCAGGCGTTTGAGACAGAAGCAGTGGATTATATTTTAAAACCGTTTAATGAGGAGCGATTGGACAAAACAATGGAGCGGCTGCGTAAACACATGCGCGGCACGCAAAAGGACGTGCCGAATGAGCCGTACGCCCTGGAGCATACTTTGCGCCAGATTATCGAGACAATGCAGCCGGTGTCGAGATCATCCTCTTCCTTCTCCCGCATTCCTGTGGAAAAAGCGACAAGCGTAGCATTCGTTGACATTGATGACATCGTTTATGCTGCCGCCGAAGGACGGAATGCACGAATTTACGCCCGGTATGAAAACTACATTACATCGTTTTCCCTTCAGGACTTAGAGAAAAAACTGCCAAAGGAGAAATTCTACCGCATCCACCGCACCTACATTGTCAATCTACGTCATATTATGGAATTTATCCCGTGGTTCAAAGGCACAGTTCAGGTTAAAATGAACAACACAGAAGAAACCGTCCTCCCCGTAAGCAGAACAGCAGTCAAAGATTTGAAATCCCGGCTTGGTTTTTAGAAATTGTACTCCACAAGACAGAACTCAGGCAGCCAACACGTGTGAACCCTTTTTAGGCACATGCTGGCTGCCTCCATTGTTCTCTGCAAATAATTACGATTTTTTTACTGTTCATGTATCATTTACTACCATTTATTCAAAAACGGTAGTGGAGATCCTTTTCATATATTACAATAAGTTAAAATTTTAGAAAATTTAAAATCATAGAATTTAACAGAAAGAAAGAGGGGATTCATTATGAAAAGCCGTATACTCTCCATTCTCATCTGGGGTGCGATTTCGATCGTCGGCGCGGTAGCCTGGGGATGGCTGGCGCTTGTACGCGGTGAAGAAATCAACGCAGCCTGGCTACTGGTTGCCGCCCTGGCCAGCTATGCGGTGGCTTACCGGTTTTATAGCCGATTTATCGCCCATAAAGTCTTCAACCTAAATGACAGACGGGCCACGCCCGCCGAAGTTCACAATGATGGCAAAGACTATATCCCAACAAATAAATGGGTGGTATTCGGCCATCACTTTGCGGCAATTGCCGGTGCCGGTCCGCTGGTCGGTCCAACGCTTGCCGCCCAGATGGGATATCTTCCCGGCACGATCTGGATTGTTGTAGGCGTTATTCTTGCAGGTGCCGTACAGGACTTCATCATCCTCATCGGTTCCATGCGCCGCGACGGAAAAAGCCTGGGACAAATCGCGAAGGAGGAAATCGGACCCGTAGGCGGCTTGATTGCCATGGTTGGTATTCTTGCCATTATGATTATTTTAATTGCCGTACTGGCGCTTGTCGTCGTTAATGCGCTGGCCGAAAGTCCATGGGGTACCTTCACGATTGCCATGACGATTCCGATTGCGCTCTTTATGGGCTTCTACATGCGCTATATCCGTCCAGGACGCGTTGGCGAAACTTCGCTCATCGGTTTTGCTCTCATGATGTTTGCGCTTGTGGCCGGCCAATGGGTGGCGGAATCTCCGACTCTCGGACCTATGTTCACGCTCAGTCCGGAAGCGCTTGCTATTTTAATGATTATCTATGGTTTTATCGCATCCATTCTGCCTGTATGGATGCTGCTCGCACCGCGTGACTATTTGAGCTCGTTCCTGAAGATTGGAACCATCGGCTTGCTCGGCATCGGTATCATCCTGACGCTGCCGAATCTGCAAATGCCTGCGGTAACGAAATTCATCGACGGAACCGGACCGGTTTTCACAGGTAATCTATTCCCGTTCTTGTTTATTACAATTGCCTGCGGTTCCATCTCCGGGTTCCACTCGCTCATATCGAGCGGTACGACGCCGAAGTTGATTGCAAAAGAAAGCCACAGCCGTATGATCGGTTACGGTGGCATGCTAATGGAATCGTTCGTAGCCATTATGGCTCTCATCGCTGCAACCATTCTGACGCCGGGCACATACTTTGCGATTAATAGTCCGGCCGCCGCTATCGGCACCGACGCTGTGACCGCAGCCCGCACGATTACAGAGTGGGGCTTTACCATCTCTGCCGCCGAATTGACGCAGTTGGCCGAAGACGTAGGGGAGAATTCAATCCTATCCCGCACAGGCGGTGCACCGTCGCTTGCGGTCGGTATGTCCGTCATCTTCTCGGCTATTGTCGGCGGTAAAGCGCTGATGGCATTCTGGTATCACTTTGCGATTTTGTTCGAAGCTGTATTTATATTGACTACCATCGACGCCGGTACGCGGGTCGGGCGCTTCATGGTAAGTGAATTGGTCGGCAACTTCGCTCCAAAATTTAAAGACACGACATGGCTGCCCGGCAATATCATTTCCAGCGCCGTAATTAGTGTGGCCTGGGGATACTTCCTGTATGCCGGGGTTATCGACCCGCTAGGTGGTATTAAGACACTGTGGCCACTGTTCGGTATTGCGAATCAGATGCTGGCTGCGATTGCTCTGGCGGTCGGAACGACGATTATACTGAAGATGGGCAAAAAAGCGTATGCCTGGGTTACGCTGGTGCCGCTCTCCTGGCTGCTCACCGTTACGATGACGGCGGCCTGGCAGAAGCTGTTCCATCCCGATCCGAAAATCGGCTTCCTCTCTCATGCTTCCGCTTTCTCAAAAGCGGTGGAGCAGGGTCAACTGCCTAAAGGCGTAAAAACGATGGAAGCCGCAAAACAGATGATTTTCAACGACCGTGTAGACGCTGTAATGACCGCAATTTTCGCAGGCATCGTGATTTTGCTTGTTATCGACTGCCTGAGAGTCTGGATTAGCATTCTGCGCGGCACATACCGCGGTTCGCTGCAGGAAGCGCCTTACGTGGAGTCCAAAGGCGACGCGTCCGTCGTCTACAACAACCATTCACACACTGCTTAATAAAGGAGGAATAAGCCATGTGGCGCGATGAATCATGTCCGCAGCGCATCTATGTCCCGCCGGAAAAAATCAAAGAGTTGTCCGCCAACCATTCGCTTATGCGCCGGGTTCGGTCTACAATCCGGATGATTTTCGGCATCCCGGACTATGAGCTGTATCTTGATTACTGGTACGCGGCGCCTCCAAAAGACGAAGCGGCTCCGCTGTCGGAGAAGGAATTCTTCCGGCAGGCGATTGACGAACGGTACGGAAACGGAAACCGCACACGCTGCTGCTAAGCGGCAGGCATTAAAATAAAAACAACCCCGAATATGGTAACCATCTCCGTTTCCTGAGTCGTCTATGTTTTTACTTTTCCCCGTAACCGTTTAAAACACGAAAGAGAAGGGCATTCAAGCGAACGCTCCTTCTCTTTTTCCGTTATTCTACATTAATTTTTAAATGCTGTTTGTACGGCGAAAAATCAATCTGCTTTTTCTTTAAATGAGCGACCAAAAACTTATGATCGCGTGCCGGTGTCGCCAGAATATACCCTTTGATGACAAGGTCATTCGTCATCTTCTCCGCACCTTCCTCAAGCGCCAGCTTGCCGATTTTGGCGGCAATGCTGCGGCGGGCCACATCGCGGAACAACTCCGGAACCGGGCTGACCAGTTCGTTCAGCAGCTCCATCGTATCTTCCGTCCACATATGACGCGTCCTATCAATATAGTGATCCTGCCAATCCAAGTCTGACATTCCATCCTGTTTCGGCATCGATTTCAAAAACTTTCGAAACATGAAGTAACCGCCGATGGCGAACAATGAAATAAGAAGAAGCATCCAGCCGATAATGAAAGAACCGAACCATGCTGACATTTCTACAAATCCCCACTTCCCTTTTCGGCATTGACTGTGATATGATGTAGTACCGTAATATAAACAACATAATTATATTGTTTAATATACACAGCCAGTTCCCGTATAACATAAACTGGTTGTTTCTTATTATGCATGATTTTCGTATCGCTTGTCTATATGAGCTATACCCGGGAAATTCATTAATGCAGCAAAACTATACCACAGGGAGGAATGTTCTCATGCAGCAAACGCATAGAGAGAACGAAAAGCCGTATCGCGTGCTTTTATATTATAAATACGTCCATATTGAGAATCCGGAAGAATTCACAGCTGAACATTTAGCATTCTGCAAAGAACTTGGAGTGAAAGGCCGGATTATCATCGCCGAAGAAGGGATTAACGGCACGCTGTCTGGAACAAAGGAACAAACGGACGCTTACATGGCAGAACTGCGCAAAGACCCGCGCTTTACCGATATCTTCTTCAAAATCGATGAGGCCGATAAGCACACATTCAAAAAAATCTTTGTCCGCCACAAAAAAGAAATTGTAACCTGGCGTTTCGACGAAGACATAGACCCGAACGAGACGACAGGAAAATATCTAAGTCCGAAAGAATTCTACGAGCATCTGCAGCGTGATGATGTGATTGTCATTGACGGTCGTAACGACTACGAGTACGAACTCGGCCATTTCCGTGGCGCCATTCGCCCCGGCGTTAAAACCTCACGTGAGTTCCCGGAATGGATCCGCGAGAATCTGGGCCAGTACAAAGATAAAAAAGTTATCACGTACTGCACAGGCGGCATCCGCTGCGAAAAGCTGTCCGGTTTTCTGATTAAAGAAGGGTTCAGGGACGTAGCGCAGCTGCACGGCGGAATTGTCACATACGGCAAAGATCCGGAAGTGCAGGGACGCCTGTTTGACGGTAAATGCTACGTATTCGACGAGCGAATTTCCGTACCGATTAACCGAACCGAAGAAGATGTAATCATCTCTACCTGTAAACACTGCGGCACGCCAAGCGACCGCTATGTGAACTGTGCGAACCCGTGGTGCAATGTACAGCATTTCTGCTGTGAAGCATGCGAAGATGAACATAAGCGTTCTTGCTCGCCAGAATGTGCGGAGCACAAAGACAACCGCTATGTGAAGGAACAACTTGCAAAACAAGAAGCAAAGGCTGCAGCAGTTAAATAATGTAATTCAAAAGCCGGGGATAGCTCCCCGGCTTCGTTGTATACTTATAGAACTGAATTTATCTATTTCTTTGTTCTCTTATTCCATGTTTTGGTTTATGATAAAAGGAGCAGAAAATACCAGTCAAAAAACATACCATTTCTTAAATTGAATAGGAGTGTGCTCCCTATGATTATGGAAACCGAAAGAAACCAGAATCTTCACGATGAACTTGACTCACTGAAGAGAGCTTGTCTGCGCCTTTACGAATTATTTAATGAAGAAAACACGTTTGTGCTGACCGATACAGAAAAAGTGATTGGATACTGGGAAGGAAAACATGTGAAATTTGGTTTTAAGGTCGGAAGCCCCATCCCCGAAAATAGCACACTGCGCCGCACGCTGGACCAGAAACGGAAGATTAATCAAATCATCAGCGAGAAAGAATCGCCGTTCGGATTCGGTTATTCTGCCAACACGGTTCCCCTGTTTGACGAAACCCGTCGCCTCATCGGCGCCATGGCTATTGCCATGCCGATTCACAAGCAGGAACAGCTGAAGAAGATGGCGTCCGAACTGATGCAGACTTCCGAACAGACCACTCAGGCCACCGAAGAAATTGCGGCGGGAGCAACAGGTATGGCAGACGCGGTCAGCGCTCTTTCCGTAAACTCTCAGAAGGCGCAGAATGCACTGAGCACCGTAGGCAAAGTCATCAACTTAATCAAGCAGGTGGCCGATCAAACCAATCTTCTCGCTCTCAATGCGGCAATCGAGGCGGCACGTGCAGGCGATGCCGGACGGGGATTTGCGGTTGTCGCCGACGAGGTGCGCAAGCTGGCCTCCAGTACGCGGGAAAATGTAGAAGAAATCTCGAAAAATCTCATGGAAATGTCCAGTACCATCGAAGAGATTGTAAAAGAGGTCAAAAACCTCGATAGCCTGGCCCAACAACAGGCCGCAGCCACGGAGCAAATCAGCGCTTCCATGACGTCCCTGGAAGAAAACTCCCGCAAAATGGCGGACGTGTCCGAATCGCTTATTTAGCTAAAAGAAGGAATGTAGAAAAAGAGCAGGCTGAGTATAACTTCGCCTGCTCTTTCTGTTCTATATTGTCTTACTTCGATAACGAGTGAATACTGTGTCCGAGCGCCGCTTCCGCAGCTTCCATCGTCACTTCCGCCAGTGTAGGATGCGCATGGATAGTCAGTGCAATGTCTTCGAGCGTCGCGCCCATCTCGATCGCAAGGCCTGCTTCTGCAATCAGGTCAGACGCTTCCGGACCAACAATTTGTACGCCCAGCACGCGGCCATCTTCCTCGTTAGCCACCACTTTTACAAAGCCGTCCGTTTCATTGACGCTCAGCGCGCGTCCATTTGCAGCAAACGAGAAGCGGCCGGTTTTCACCTTGTAGCCTTCTTCTTTCGCCTGCTCTTCTGTCAAACCAACCGTCGCCATTTCCGGGTCAGAGAAGACGACCGCCGGAATCGCCATGTAGTCGATTTCGCTCGGCTGACCGGCAATGACCTCTGCCGCCACCTTGCCCTCGTAAGATGCTTTATGAGCAAGCGCCGGACCTGCCACAACGTCGCCGATCGCGTAGATGTTCGGTACGCTTGTCCTGCACTGTTTGTCGATTTCGATCAGGCCGCGATCCGTCAGCTTCATGTCGATCGCTTCAAGACCGAGTCCGTCCGTATTCGGGCGGCGTCCAACCGTTACCAGGCAATAATCCGCTTCGAATACCTCTTCTTTGTCTTTAATTTTCGCCGTTACTTTTACGCCGTTCTCCGTCACTTCACTTGACTGCGCCATTGCTTCGGTGTGAATTTCCACACCGAGCTTTTTAAGTTTCTTGCGCACCATTTGCACCATCGGCTTCTCAAAGCCCGGCAGAATGTTCGTCATACCTTCAAGCACGGTTACTTTCGATCCCAGCTTGGCGAATGCCGTTCCCAGCTCGATGCCGATATATCCTCCGCCGACGACCAGCATTTTTTCCGGAATGTGATCAAGCATTAACGCTTCGGTCGAAGACAGAATACGCTCGCCGAACGGAAGCGCCGGAATTTCAATCGGACGCGAGCCTGTGGCGATAATGCAGTGGTTAAATTTATAACGGTTTACTTCATAGCCGTGGAATACGCGCACTTCATTTTCGCTTACGAATAACGCCTCGCCCGGAATTACTTCAACGCCGTTTCCTTTAAGAAGGGTTCCTACCCCGCCTGTCAGCTTATTTACAACGCTCTGCTTCCACTCTTGCACTTTCTTCATATCGACAGTTACGCCTTCGACATGAATACCGATGCTTGCGCCTTCTTTCGCCTGTTCGTACTGCTTAGCGGCCGAAATCAGCGATTTGGACGGAATGCAGCCGCGGTTCAAGCATACGCCGCCGACTTCCGCTTTATCCACAACCGCTACCTTCTTGCCGAGCTGGGCGGCACGAATCGCCGCCACATATCCGCCCGGACCCGCTCCGATAACCAGCACATCAAGCTCTGTTGTAAACTCTCCTACTACCATGCTTTACACCTCCATGACAAGCATTTCAGGATTTTGCAGCAGTCCTTTGATGTAGTTCACGTACAATTGTGCCATTTCACCGTCAATCAAGCGGTGATCGAAGCTTAAGGACAACGCCATAACCGGAGCCACCACGATTTCATCGTTTTCATTTACAACCGGCTTCTTCGTAATGCGGCCTACGCCGAGAATGGCCACTTCCGGATAGTTGATAACCGGAGTGAAGAACATGCCTCCGGCAGATCCGATATTCGTAATGGAGAATGTGCTTCCTTTAAGCTCGTCGGCAGACGCTTTACGCTCACGCGCTTTGGTTGCCAGTTCTGAAATCTCGCCTGCAATCTTCCACAACGGTTTGCGGTCCGCATCTTTGATGACCGGCACGAGCAGGCCTTCATCTGTCGCCGTTGCGATCCCGATGTTATAGTATTTCTTCAATACGATTTCGTTCTTCTCGTCGTCGATGCTTGCGTTCAACTCCGGGAACTCGCGCAGTCCGGCGATCGCCGCTTTGACGATAAACGGCAGGTATGTCAGCTTGACTTCTTTTTTCTCCGCAATCGGCTTGAAGCGTGTACGCATCTCCACCAGCTTCGTTACGTCTACTTCGTCCATAATCGTCACGTGCGGAGCGGTGTACACAGACTTTGTCATTGCGGTTGCGATCGCTTTGCGGATACCTTTCAACGGCTTGCGCTCTTCGAGTCCGCCCTGCGCCGCCTGTGCCGCTGCCGGAGCGGCTGCTGCCTGTTTCGGCTCGGCCGCCGCAGATGCAGGTGCCGCTTGATCCGCCTGTTTCGTCTGATCAGTTTGCGGTGCTGCCGCTTGTGCTTTGCCGCCGCCCTGAGCGAACCTCTCTACATCCTCACGGGTAATCCGTCCGTTTTTGCCCGTTCCCTGCACCTGACGGATGTTGATTCCTTTTTCACGTGCAAACTTGCGTACAGCCGGTGTCGCGTATACGCGCTTATTTTCATCCACAGGTTCAACTTCCTGCTGTACCGGTGCTTTCCCCTGTTCGGTCATCGGTGTTTGTTCTACTTCCGCCCGGTCCGCTTTCTCATTCAGCTCTTCGCCTGCAGCGCGGTCGGTAGCATCCACTGTCCCGCTTTCCGGTTGAGATGCGCCTGCTGCATCGAATTCAACCAGAACGTCGCCGACTACGGCTACTGTTCCCTCTTCCACTTTAATGGACAGTACTTTCCCGTTTACCGGGGATGGAATCTCAACGACAGCCTTGTCGTTTTGCACTTCCATAATAATCTGGTCTTCTTCGACCTGATCGCCTTCTTTAATATGCCATTTTACGATTTCACCTTCGTGAATCCCTTCACCAATATCCGGCATTTTAAATTGGAACGCCATAGATGGAACCTCCTCCTTAGTATTACCGCGAGTTATCTTTCGCAGACAGGATAGACTTTAGAAATCAAGTACTTTATTCAAACCTTCAATCACGCGGGCCGGGTCCGGTAACCAGACATCTTCCGCCGCCGCAAACGGGAAAACGGTATCCGGAGACGTTACGCGCAATACCGGAGCTTCCAGGGAAAGAATGGCTTTCTCGTTAATTTGAGCGATAACTTCTGCAGCCACGCCCGCTTGTTTCTGTGCTTCCTGCACGACGATAGCGCGGTTCGTTTTCTCAACCGACTTGATGATCGTTTCCGTATCCAGCGGGCTGATGGTCCGTAAATCGATGACTTCAACCGATACGCCGCGGTCTTTTTCAATCTGTTCCGCCGCTTTCAGAGAAGTCTGTACCATGGCGCCGTACGTAATAATCGTGACATCCTTTCCTTCTTTCACTACATTCGCTTTACCGATTGGAACCGTGTAGGATCCTTCCGGCACTTCACCGCGGAAGGAACGGTACAATTTCATATGCTCCAGGAAGATAACCGGATCGTTGTCGCGAATCGCAGAAATCAGCAGACCTTTGGCATCGTACGGGTTAGAAGGAATAACGACCTTCACGCCCGGTGTCTGCAGGAACAGACCTTCCAGGCTGTCTGCATGCAACTCCGGCGTTTTTACGCCGCCGCCGAACGGAGCGCGGAATGTAACCGGAGAATTGTATTTTCCGCCGGAACGGTAGCGCATACGCGCCGCCTGGGATGCAATGGCGTCAAATGTTTCAAATACAAATCCGAAGAATTGAATTTCGGCAACCGGACGAAACCCCTGCAGACCAAGGCCGACCGCCATCCCGCCGATAGCGGATTCCGCAAGCGGCGTATCGAATACACGTTCTTCACCGAACTCTTTCTGGAGTCCGTCCGTTGCGCGGAATACCCCGCCGTTTACCCCTACATCTTCACCGAACACAAGCACGCTCGGATCTGCTCTCATTTCTGTACGCAGTGCATCTGTAATGGCTTGGATCATGGTCATTTGTGCCATTGTCTATTTCATCTCCTTCTGCTTATACTCATCGTATTGCTCCTGCAGAGCCGGAGTCTTCTCTTCAAACATAATGTCGATCAGGTCGGTCACTTTTTGTTTCGGTTGAGCATCGGCTTTCTTAATCGCCTCGGCGATTTCATTTTTCGCCTGCTCGATTGTTTGATCTTCTTCCTCTTTGGACCAGAGGTTTTTGCTTTCAAGGTACGAACGGAAGCGAACAAGCGGGTCTTTCTGCTCCCACTCCGTCATTTCTTCCTGCGCACGGTAACGGGTCGGATCATCGCCCGCCATCGTATGCGGTCCGTAACGGAACGTCAGGGCTTCGATCAATGTCGGACCTTCGCCAGCAAGCGCACGCTCTCTTGCTTCACGTACGGTCTCGTATACGGCCAGCACGTCCATACCGTCGATTTGCACGCCTTTGATACCTGCCGCTTGCGCTTTGGCCGCGATGGATTCAGCTGCAGTTTGCTTGGAGAACGGTGTAGAAATCGCATAACGGTTATTCTGTACGAAGAAGACGGCCGGTACTTTGTACACGCCGGCGAAGTTTAAACCTTCGTAGAAATCACCCTGCGACGTACCACCATCACCTATGTACGTAATCGCGATACGCTTTTCTTTTTTCAACTTGAAGCCCATTGCAACGCCCATCGCCTGTGTGATTTGGGCAGCAATGATAATTTGCGGCATTAAAACGTTTACATCGTCCGGAATCTGACCGCCGTGGAAGTGTCCGCGAGAATACAGAAACGCCTGATACAACGGCAACCCATGCCAGACGATTTGCGGGATATCACGGTAGCTTGGCAGAATGAAGTCTTCCTTGGCAAGCGCGCTCTGACTTCCGATCATGCATGCCTCCTGTCCCGCTACCGGAGCATAGAATCCGAGACGTCCCTGACGGTTCAAACTGATTGCGCGCTGGTCCCACACACGGGTGTATACCATCCTGCGCATCAATTCTTTCAAAGTGGCGTCGTCGACTTGAGGCATTTGCTTTTGGTCCGTAACCTTGCCTTCAGGCGAAAGAATTTGTAACATCATGACAACTCCTTTTTTAATAAGATTATGAGAAAAGAATATTTACACTACTGTAATAGAACAATATCCCAATGAAACACCTCTTGTTGCACAACAAGTACAGTTTCACGTTTTTGGATTCGCGATGAGTATAGCACTTCCTCATTATCATGTCCAATTTTTTTCACCCATACATATAAAAAACACGGAGGATTGATTCAAATGGACGAGAAACTGCGCAAGCGGACCATCGTGCGCCGCGAGCTTGAAAGCTCCTATCTAAAAGAAACACGCTCTTACAAAGTATATCTGCCGCCGGACTATGATTCTTCACGCGCTTATCCGGCACTGTACGCGCAGGACGGAGAGCAATTCCTCAACTTCGGACGCGGGGCCACAGTCGCTCAGGAAATGATTTTAAACGGCAAACTGTTTCCTTTCATCATTGTCGCTGTTACAGTTTCAAAAGAAAACCGGACGGAAGAATACGGTACCGGGCGCAGCCGAAACGATATTTATAAATCCTTCTTTGTTGAGGAACTACTCCCGGCTGTCGAAAAAGAATTTGCCGTAAACGATCGCATACTGATTGGCGACTCGCTCGGCGGTACGGTTAGCCTGGACCTTGCATTGGACAGGCCGGATTTGTTTAGTAAAGTGCTGTCATTATCGGGCGCTTTCTACCCTGATGTAATGAAAGGCGTACTGCGCAGGCCGAAACTTTCGCACTTAACTATCTATATGCTTATCGGCCTTCAGGAAACAGCGGTCCCGGTCGGCAGTCAAACAGTTGATTTCCTTAGTTACAACCGTGACATGAAACAAGTGCTCGAACAGCGCGGCGCTTCTGTCACATACGTCGAAAAAGAAGGCGGGCATGATTGGGGCTTCTGGCAAAGCCAACTTCCTAGTGCACTTTCCTTCTTTTTTGGGGTAAAATGAAAGTATGAATTGGACAGAGTTAAAAGCCTATTTTTCTGAAGAAAACTTATTGGCGCTGCTCGCCAAATACGAATCATTCGGGCCGCTGCCGGGAATTTTCATGACGTTTATCGAATCGTTCTTCCCGCCGCTGCCGCTGGTGGCCATTGTTGCAGGCAATGCCGCCGCATACGGCCTGTGGCTCGGATTTCTGTATTCGTGGATTGGCGCATGTCTGGGCGCGGTTCTCGTATTCTCCATTTGCCGCAAGCTCGGACAGCACCGCTTCCTGAACTTTCTTACCCGTCACCCGAAGGTGAATGAGGCGATGAATTGGATGAACCGGCATGGCTTCAGCGCCATTTTTCTGTTCTCCTGCTTCCCGTTTACACCGTCGTCACTTGTAAACGTGGTAGCCGGTCTTTCAAATATTCCAATTAGCCATTTTGTCTCCGCTATCATGCTTGGTAAAGCGATTATGATTTTTGTCGTCGCTTTTATTGGTCATGATGTCATGTCGTTCATCGATCATCCGTGGAAGCTATTGCTGGTGGCTCTCGCCATTTTTGGGCTCTGGCTCATTGGTAAGAAAGTCGAAGCGCGTCTTACCACAATCAAAGAAGGGTAAAAACGTGCAAAAGTGGTAAGCCTTCAAATAAGGCTTACCACTTTTCTTTGTGTTGAAATCCGAATCCTACACTTTATTTATACATATAATGCTAGATTTAGAAAATTCTTATACGCTACGTTCGGCCGATAACCCGCAGCACACCGGGCAGCAGCTTAATATCAACCGGGGTTGTTCCATTTTTTTCTCCGTCTGTGTCGATAATTTGCGGCGGGTTGCATTCAATGGTGAGCGCGGAAGCTTTATAACGGGAAATCGCTTCGTGCTGAATCGGTTCCCGGCGCAAATACGAAGACAGGACGCTGACAACTTCCGAAACCCCTACACTTTCCGCCACAATGATTTCAAATTGTCCACTGTTCATCTCGTTATGGGCGAACAATTCTATGCCCGCGAGCGATTGTCCGTTGGCTACATAAATCATAACCGCTTCTTTTTCAATCGTTTCCGTTTCCATAACGATTTGGGCGCGGAACAAGCTATCGGCCTGCAAATGCTGCAGCGATTTTAAGTAATAGGTGAAATGCCGCAGGTACGTTTTCGTTTCGTTTTTGACCTCATTAGATACAGTAGAAATAAGACCTACGCCAAGAAAATTGACAAAGTACCGTTCGTTGTACATTCCGATATCGATAGCCTGGGGCAATTCCTCTTTCATAAATTCGCAGGCCTCCAATAAATCGAGCGGGACCTGCATGGTGCGCGCGATGTCGTTCGCTGTGCCGGCTGGAAGAATTCCAAGCGCAGGACGATGTGCAAGCCGCATTAACCCATTGACCACTTCATGAATCGTTCCGTCTCCTCCGGCGGCTACCACTGCATCGTATCCTTCACTCTCTTCCTATGCAATTTGCTCAGCGTGCGCTTCACACAGCGTAGGACGCAGCGTAATGTCCCATTTCTCCTGCAGCGAGAGCGCGATGTCGCCCAGCGCCCGACTCATGATTTCCTGACCGGCAACCGGATTATATATGAGTAAAAGCTTTTCTTTGTCTACAACTTTATCCATTTGTTGATCACCGCCTTTTCAGATCGCTTGCCGTGCTACTCATCATCCTACTCAAATTATTCCCAGAAAGCCAAAAATCGTAACAAGCTTCTTTTTTGTATCAAGTACTCGGCCTGCTCTCCGCCTCTTGTATTCAAAATATCGAATGGGCAACAGTTTTTCAAAATCAATAAAGTAAGCACCGAATGGTATTTTGTAACAAATTTTTGCAAACTAGCTTTTAAAAACGCAAAAAACTCGGCTTCGTGATCAAAAGCCGAGTTTTCCTCTGATAGAGGGAAGAATAATTAAATAGGAAGAGTACAAAAGGAAATATTTAGTTATAATGAGCTAAAAGCGAGGCGGGCTTGGCTTATCCTTCAATTTATAGCAAGGGGGAATCATTCCATGTGTGGCCGTTTTACATTATTTACACCAATCGAAGAATTGCTTGAACGATTTGACGCTGTTTTGGCCCCAGATATTGAATATGAACCGCGTTATAACAATGCTGACTCTGATTTAAAAATGGACGTAACAGCTTTCCATGATGAATCCAGGCATTATCCAGTGTGAGAACAATAAATTAAACAAAAAAATTCTACCTCACTATTGAAGTGAGAAGTAGAAGAAGAATTCTATAATTTTTCGCTTTACTTAGATACACTTGCGATACTTTGTAGCTGCTTTTTTTTGAAGCTGGTTATAAAGGAATATCCCAAAACGATTGCAGGAACAATCGAAAATGCTTCATTGAGCAAAAAAGGGGACAGTGCTTTAAAAGGTGTAATTAAAGAAAAAAGTAAAATAGGTAAGCATAAGAAGATAATTTTCGACTTATTTATGACCCATTTTCCAGGCTTTTTAATTTCGTTAATCCAGTGTTCAAAGCCTAATGCCGACCCAAATAATACAAAAAGTACAAATTCAGAAAATTGGTAAGAATAATGATAACTAAAAGTGTTTTTTTGCAGTTCATCCAAGTAGTTTACAATAGTCATTGATAAAAAAAACAATAGACTCAACGATATTAAATAAATAATGTACAAGAAAGGTTTCGGAAAACGTTCCATGAAATTACCTCCTTTTCTTACTATTGTATCATTAATTTTTAAAATTTTATAAATTTTACATTGATATTTTATCTCAGGTAATTTATCCTAATTATGGAAACAATATTTCGAATTTTGGAGGTGGCTTAATGAAAAAAGTATTCCTTAATTTAATGTTGGCGTGTCTTTTGGTTTTAGTCTTAATTCCTACAACATTTGCTGCTTCTCTAAAAAATGAATGGACAACTATCTACGAAAAAGAAGAAGTAAAAGATTTGAAAACACTTCTTAAAAAAGCAAAAAACAACGAGACGGATTTAACGGATGTTCCTGTTAATACTCAAGCAGAACTTGAAAACGAAGCAACAAAAGAAAAAAAGAAACCAAAAACTTATAGTACCACTCAGCGTTTGAAAGTTGAAAAACATGCAGACGGTACAACTAAAGAAACCTTTGCAACGACAACTTTTGCTGCCGTTGGCTATGATTCAAATCAATTTGGTGAAGGCTGGGACGATTCTGTTGGAGTGCATGGATATTCAACTATTTACTGGGATAGGTACAATACGGTTTACTTCGATATCCGGCTAGTAAACGGCGGATGGGAAATCCAAGACGGACAACTCGGAATTAAAAACAAAAAAGTTGTTTATGGTGCTAACGGTTATGATCAAAATGGTGGATACCAAAATACGCAATCAAAAACAGAGTATCCTTCTACATTCACATACACTTATACAGCTCCGTCAGCTTGGGTTCCTATTAACTCGAAAGCCCAGCGTACTTTCGGTATGACTGGAAGTTGTACGGTTTTCGATGCAACTACATCATGGAGTTTTTCCTTTAGAAATCAATATTAAGGTTCTTAACAAGGAGTGAAAAAATGAAAAAGGCACTGTGTGAGATATTAGCTGCGTCTGCATTAGTCTTGTCAGTTCAACCTGTAACTTTTGCTGAACTTAATAATACAAAACAAGAAGTTATTTACATTAATCAGGAAGTAAAAGATTTAGATAAATTATTTAAAAAGGCTCTCAAAGGTGAAACTGTTTTAGATGAAACTCCATTTCAGGTAAACGCCGACTTGAAAAATGATAAAACAAAGGAAAAAGCTAAGGTAAAAACTTATACTACCACTCAACGTTTAAAAGCTGTAAAACATGAAGATGATACAGTAGAAGAAACGTATGCTACAACAAGTTTTGCACTGGTTCCTAAAGATAAAAGCGGGT